>ERZ1669248.126-NODE-126-length-45548-cov-16.092168_pt1 | contig 45548 bp, 48 predicted proteins | sample MGYA00579296_ERZ1669248 | MGnify/ENA primary metagenome ERZ1669248 (study PRJEB41166, sample SAMN08046057) | hot springs metagenome | biome: hot spring; feature: neutral hot spring; material: thermophilic sediment; isolation source: thermophilic sediment from...
GAGCAAAGGTTAACCGAAAACCCTTTTTGCCTGCCGAAGCAGGAGCAAAAAGAACGGCACACCCAAGAAAGCCGTGAGTATTCCGACAGGCAATTCCGCTGGCTTGACAATTACCCTTGCAATTGTGTCACAACAAAGCAGCAACAATCCGCCAAACAATGCAGCGCCGGGGACGAGGGTGCGGTGGTGGGGACCGATTAAAAGCCGAACGAGGTGAGGCGCCATCAACCCGACGAAGCCTATAATGCCTGAAACCGAAACTGCAGCGCCGCAACTCAGCGTAGCGGCAACGAGCAGCCAGCGTTTGACAATTTCAACTTCAACGCCAGCGTAATGAGCCCATTCCTCACCGAATAGTAACGCATTGAGGGCACGAGCATGGTAAACGGGCACGATTAAGCCAATCATTGCGTATGGCAAAACCATCCAGACTTCACGCCAAGTCGCCATTTGAAACCCGCCCATGAGCCAAAAGTAAACGGCGCTGACGAGCAAGCGATGGGCGTTCAGGTAAAGCAGCAAAGTCAGCATGCTTGACAAAAATGCATTAACTGCCACGCCGGCAAGCAGTAATGTGTCCATGCGAACAACACCGTTGACCCGACCGAGTTGATAGACGAGCCAAGCCGTTGCCAAAGCGCCGAGGAAGGCAACGAATGGAATTGCGAAGGAAGGGACACCAAAAAGCAAAGCCGCTGCCGCTCCCAATGCACCGCCAGCGGCGATGCCTAAAATGAACGGGTCGGCAAGTGGGTTTCGGAACATCGCTTGCAAACAAGTGCCTGAACTAGCCAAAGACGCACCGACAAGGATGGCAAGCAGAATCCTTGGCACTCTCAAAGCCCAAATTTGCTCCAATGACAAAGCAGCAGCGCCAACGAAGGACGAAAGGATTGCTATGGCAGTTAGAAGCAATAGAGCAGCACCCAGAACTTGCCAGCGTTTCAAATGCAACTTTTGCGACACCGTTGCCGCCATTTTACCTCAACTCCACTACTGCATGTCGGCAAGATATGATTTCGCTACTCATGCCACTCCTACAGCGCAACAGGCATCGCTGCTATTTTGGCATGCGTTGACATCTTTGGCGAATTACTATTGCCATCGTAGGTTTGCTGTGGCAAAGAAATGGGTGGTGATGTGAAATGTTCAGCCCTTTGGAAGCGGAAGTCATGCGGGTTGTATGGGAGAAGAAGTCAGCGACCGTTCGGGAAGTTTGGCAGGAATTGAGGGCGCAAGGCAAAAGGCTCGCCTACACCACTGTCATGACCGTCATGGTGCGGCTTCACGAGAAGGGTATTTTGAGGCGGGTGAAAGAAGGCAAGGGCTATCGCTACTTCCCAAACCAGCCGCGAGAAACACTGCTCAGAAAGTTCGTTGACTCGCTCATTGACAGGGTTGTTGCAATCTTCGGTGAGCCAGCCATTTCCTACCTTGCTGAAGTTGTCCGAAAGCGAAGGTGATGGCTTGTGAGGGTGATAATTGCTGGGATTGCGATTTGGTTTCTGACGAGTGCCTTTTTTGTTTTCGTCAATGGCTTAACCCTTTGGGTGCTGAAGAAGTTTTCGGCTTTGCGTGAATTGGATGGGGCTGGTTGGGCTCGCTTGACTGCGTTGGGTTTGCTTTTGCCACCGAGTTTAGGAATTGCATTCGCAATTGCAGGCTTAACTTCGGCAACCCTCTGTCCAGCAATTACTGCTCGGAACTACCACCTATGCATGCACTTAGCAAGGCACCTATGCGGTCACGCAACAGCGGCAAATGTTTTGAAAAGCCGAATTGTCCTGTGGGGCACTTTGGCTTGGTGCGGTTTAGCGGGTGCAACTTTAGTGCTCTCTTCGCGCCGGCGAAGATACATAAAACGCATTGAACCCTCACCGAAACTACGCCAAGCCATCTCTCAGGCAAATTTGCCAAAAGATTTGCCCGTTTGGGAAACTGATGGCGAAATTGCCGCTGGTTTGGTCGGTGTGGTTTCGCCTTCCATTTTCATCTCGCAAGATTTAGTTCGGAGGCTGCCTGTCAGAGCATTGACAGTTATTTTGAGCCACGAATATGCCCATTTTTCCCGTCGCGACCACTTGTGCCGTTTGCTGCTTTTCGCAACCGCACTTATTTTCGCTCCAATCCCATTTGCCGTTTGGCTTCAAAGGGAATGGCGAGACGCGAGCGAAAAAGCAGCCGACGACTTCGCAGCGAGCAGCGAAAAATCCACTTCCCTTCTGGCACTTACCCTCAAGGTCGTTCAAAGCGGTTGGGAGATTAAATCCGATGAGCAATTAAATCGCCGAGTTGAAAGGCTCAGAAGGAAGCAGGCAGGCAGTTTTCCGAAAGTTTACCTCAGCGTCGGAGCGGTAATCTTCGGCTTAGCCTTTTGCCTTCTCGTTTTCCATCTTCCGCCACTTTGGTTAACCCTACACTGCTTTGCAGAAGCACTGATGTTGAAGTGAAAGCGGATTCCCTCCGCCCTTGAGAGACATCGTGAGATTGAGGCTGCTACCCCGAACCGACTTGGAGGTTGCAGGGGCAAGTGAAACCTATCGGGAAAAACCAACATGCAGATTTCACCGTCAATGTAGGGACAGGCAAAGCCTGTCCGAGAAAGTTTGAGAGCGGATTTCATCCGCCCTTACATTTGCTAAAGCGTAAGGCAAGGTTGACAGTCGCCAGCAATCCTTTGAGTAAAGAGCGGTGGCATAAATTTACTCGGCTTGGGAAAAATGAAGTGGGAGGGCGAACCTCCTGGTGAGCCCAAGTTTTTCCCGACCTGCCTACCTGCCCATCTCACGACTTGCCGATAAGTTTGGCTCGGCAGGAGCCTCGCCCTCCCTTGCTTTTGGTTCGGCAAAAGCCTCACCCTCCCAAAGGCTTATTTCACTCGTGGAAGAGCCCCTCAGAAAGGCTTTTCAAACACACTGAGGTGGCGTTAAAGTTTTGGCTCCAGTTTTCATGCGAACATAGCCCAGAAGGAAAATTGGTTCGGGCTTGGCTTTAGAAAGGTCGTGAACTTGCGGACATTTGCCACTGGTTTCGCTGATGAAAAGCCTTCTGGAGGACTGCTCTCAGAACCTGCCGAAAAGATTTCTGTTGCGTGCAAACTTGTTCTTTCACGCCATCAATCACTTTGGCTCAGTGGCATAAATTTACTCGGCTCAAGGAAATGAAGCATCGTTTTCAGGGCACATTTACGGTTGGAAAGGGTGATGACTGTGGATTTGCTCAACCTTGAAGACCTAAATGAAGCCTCGGAACTGTTGGAAGTTTGCTGGCAGTTTCGTGTCGTTCGGGTTTTAATGGCTGGTCATCGGTTGGGCATTTTTGAGGCTTTGAAGTCTCCTCAATCAGCCCAGCAAGTGGCACGGAAGTGCGGCACAGACCCCAACATGACCGAACGGCTCTTGATCGCTTGCTGTGCGTTGGGAGTTGTTGGTCGGGATGAAAACAAATTCTCCTTGACAAAGTTGGGACGAGACCTGTTGCTGCCGGAGAGCCCCAGGTTCATCGGGGGCATTTTAGGGCACTACGAAAACCTTTGGTGGTTCTGGACGGGTTTGACAGAAGTCGTCAGGACGGGCAAACGCGACGCTGCCCCACCGCCCCCAAAGGAATTTGAAGGGCGATGGCATGAGTTCTGGATTTGGGCAATGCATGGAATCGCTGCCAACGGCGTCGGTCAATGGATAGCGAAAAACTTGGACTTGAGCGACCGAAGTTTGCTTTTGGATGTCGGGGGCGGTCCAGGCACCTACAGCGTGATTTTATGCCAAAAATTTCCCAACCTAAAGGCTGTCATCTGGGATTTGCCCAGAACATTAGCCATAGCAGAAGAAGTTGTCAAGCGGTTCGGGATGGAAGACCGAGTAACTCTGCAGCCGGGCGACTGGAATAAAGACGAGTTCGGCTCGGGTTACGATTGCCTTCTGATGTCAAACATCCTGCACGGTCACGGAAGTCAAGCATCAATGAAGTTGGAAAAAGCCTTCCGCGCCTTAGAGCCCGGCGGGTTGCTCATCATCCACGACTTCTTGCTCAACGATGAAAAGACAGGACCTTTGCCAGCAGCGCTCTTCAACTTGATGGTGGGCGCTTACAGCGTTCGTGAGATGTTGACAATTGTTGAGGATGCTGGTTTCCGCGATGTCCAACTGGTTGCTTACCATCAAAAACGGGGTTCAGGTTTGGTAACTGCAATCAGACCCTGACAGGGGTGAATGAAAGATGACTTCGTTCCTCGTTTTAGGGGCTGGCGGTCAACTTGGAAGCGAATTGGTTGAGATTTTGCCAGCAGGAGAAACCGTCGGTCTAACACGCGAGGAGTTGGACATTACCGATTTCATCAAGGTGCAGGAAACCTTGACAAAGTTTCGCCCAAGGGTCGTATTCAATTGTGCTGGGTTTGTCCGTGTGGACGACGCTGAAGAGAAGGTTGAGGAAGCATGGAAGGTTAACGCTTTTGCCGTGCTTTTCTTGGCGAAAGTTTGCGCCGAATTGGGTGCGACCTTAGTCCACATCAGCACCGATTATGTGTTTGATGGCAAGAAAAGGTCACCATACACGGAACTTGATGCTCCCAACCCGCTGAGCGTCTACGGTGTCACGAAACTCATGGGCGAATTTTTCGTCAGGGCTTATTGTCCTCGCCACTTCGTCGTCAGAACCGCTGGGCTTTACGGGCGAAGGGGAAGCAAAGCGAAAGGGGGAAGTTTCATTGACAGGATTTTGCAAAAAGCCAAAACAGGTGAACCTTTGCAAGTGGTGACCGACCAAGTGACCAGCCCAACTTATGCGAGAGATTTGGCTTTTCATCTGGTCAAACTGGCGGAAACTGAGAAATTCGGTTTGTATCACATCGCCAACCGAGGTTATTGCTCTTGGCACGAGTTTGCGTCTGCCATAGTGGAATTGGCTGGGTTGAACACACCCGTCAAACCCATTACAAGCGACCAAATTCCGCTGAGGGCAAAGCGACCCGCTTTCTCTGCTCTTATCAGTGTTCGCTTGTTGTCGGTCGGGCTACCGCCCTTGAGGCATTGGCGAGAAGCCTTGACTGAATTTATGCATGGGTTACAAGGCGAGATGGCTCTTGCGTTGGGTGAGAAGTTAGGCTAAAATGATGCCAGCGAAATTGGTGGGGCCGTAGCGCAGAGGGAGCGCGCCTGAATGGCATTCAGGAGGTCCCGGGTTCAACTCCCGGCGGCTCCACCATTTTTGTTCCACCCCCCGAAGCAAATCACCTGCCTTGTAGCCGACAAGTGAGCGCCGTCAAGAGACAAAACGCCGAACAAAACCAAAGGAGATTTGAAGTCCCCAAAAGCGGGAGCAAAACAGCGCCGAGAAGAAACGCCCCGATCGCACCGCCAAGCAAATCACATGAGTAAACCAGCCCCGTCGCCCTGTTCATTTCAACGCCCAAATGCTTTAGAACCCAAACCGTTAGCGGGAAAGCGGCGCCGACCAAACCGCCGAATACCACCATGAAGAAGCCACAAACGATTGCCACTAAAAGGGAAGGGACTTTCGCCGAAACGAAAGAGCAGCACCACCAAGCGAACACCGCAATCCCAGTTGCAAACGCCAAAGCCGATAACGCGAGAACTGAACCGTCGTGTCTCCACCTTTCAATTGTCAAGGCACCGAAAGCCAACCCGAACATGAAAAGCGCAAACAACAAACCGACCTGCTGGAATAAAGTTCCGAAGCGAGACTGGAAAAGCAGCAGAACAGTCAATTCAGCCAACATCCCGACGCTGCTAATGCAAGTGACCGTCAAGATGGGGACTAACCAACTTCTGGAACTAAGTCGCCCCAGCAACCAGAAGATGAGGGGGAGCGGCGAGAGCAGCCAAATTACCCAGCGTGGGGTCATCAACAACGCTTCAAGCAAGCCCGTGATGTCTAAGTTGCCCATCCTGAGCCAAAGCAGGCTTGACAAAAAGTAAACCATAGGGTTCATGTCGGAGTTCAACCATTTGAAGCGTTTCACCTTCTTCTGCTCCCGTTCCAGAGGGTTGAACGGCAGACCCGTTTTCACTTCGTAATTGACCCGCTCAACTTGCACTGGGTCGGTGAAAGCGAATAGGTTTAAGCCACCAATGTCAAGCCCCCTCCCCTTTGCCCGCTGAAGCAAGGTGTGTTCGTGCAAGGTCAAGTTAAATTGGCTGTCAATTTGTTCCCCTTGAGAAACTGGGCATCTTGACAGCAATGTGAGTGGGCTGGATGGCACAACCAAAACCTCACAGAAAGCGGTCAGCAATGTCCTGTAAACGCAGTTGTTTCGCATCAGGTAAAACTCGCCGAAACCCGAAGGCGGCTCACGCAAACCGTGCAATGCAAAGACACCTACGGGGGAAAGTGACTTTGCAACTTCAGCGAAAAACTCTTGCGTGAAAAACCTGTTAATTGCTGCTGTTGTCGGGTCAGAAGCGACGACTATGATGACATCGTATGGGCGACGAACTTGCCTGATGAAAGAGCGTCCGTCGGTAAAGTGAATTTCAAGCCTCGGGTCAAAAGCCCAAACTCTTTTCTTTTCAGGCAGCAACGGCAAAACAATTTTCGGAACCGTCGGGTCAACCTCAACCCAGTCAACACCCACAACTTTCGGGTGCTCAAGGGCAGCCTTAACCCAACCTCCGAACCCGCCTACCAAAAGGATGCGGTTCGGTCTTGGGTGCTGAAGCAAAATGAGGTGGACAAGGGAAGCGGTTTCGCTTTGTTCAGGCAGAGTGAAAAGCAAATGACCACTTTGATACACGCTCAGTTGGTCGCTGTAGCGGACAACTGTGACTGACCCATAAACTGAATTGCCAGAACCGACGATCTTGCCCGAAGGAAGCATTGAACTCCAAAAGCGAAGTTGAGTGAAGTTCTCAACGAACGGAGATGCAACGAGGATTAACGCTGTCGCAAGCGAAAGGGCGAATGAAAGGGAAGCGTTTGGACGAAATTTTAGAACAACCCACAGCGATAAAAGCAGATGAAGCGACAAAGAACAAGCCAGCAAGGAAGTGTGGTCAAGAAACTGAAGGAGCAGGAGGCTCAGCAACACCCCTGCAATGACCGCTCCAAAACTTTCGGCAATGTAAACCCCAGCAGAGCCAGCGAAAGATGCAGCAAAGACAAATTGTGCTCCGACGGCAAAGCAAATGGGCGATAAAGCAACGAAAGTGACAACAAGCCACTGGCTGGCAGACAAGGGTTCGCCGGGAGGAAGCGAAAGGAAAACTCTGGACGAGCGGATGAACCAAATGGCGAAAAACGCAAATGCCGACAGTAAAAGGCTCAGGAGGGCGTAAATCCTTGGGGCTGAAAATCCCTTGTGAGCCGATAGGAATCTTGAAGCGGCGAAAGACCCCAAAGCGGTGAAAACAAGCCACACCCCAAGGATGAAAGCAATGGTTAACTCTGTCCCCTCCGCGAGCGTCAGCAACTCGCGGAACAAGACGACTTGACAAACTTGAGAAACGCACCCGAGCGAGGTGAACAGCCAGAGCGATTTCACAGTTGCCATATGCCCGGAATGCGAGTTTTGCATTTCGGACAAATCCCCCGTTGGATTTCGTTGGATGTGAGTTTAAAGCCGAGGCGACGAATGACTGGGGTTTTACACTTCGGGCAGTAAGTGTGATTGGCATCGTGAGGTGCGACATTGAACAAGTAAACGAACTGCAAGCCCACATCTAAGGCTATGTCACGACATTGTTCCAGCGTCGTTACAGGTGTTCGCGGCAAATTGCGGAGTTTGTATTCTGGGACGAAACGACCGAAGTGAACAGGGACTTGCGCCCCTAAGTTTCGGCGAATCCAAAGGCACATCTCACGGATTTGTTTCATGTTGTCGTTGAGGGTCGGGACAATCAAAGTCACCAACTCAAGCCAAACGCCTTCTCCTTTGATGGTCACTATCGCATCCAGAACGGGCTTGAGGGGTGCGCCGACGACCTTGAGGTAAAAGTCCTCATCAAACCCTTTCAACGCGACTGCAAAGGCGTCAGTCACTTTGCACCACTCTTTGATTGGCTCTCGGTTCATAAACAGCGCCGTCGCTACTACATTTTTCAACCCTTCGGATTTTGCCCGTTCGGAAATGTCCATTGCATACTCCCAAAACACTACGGGCTCAGTGTAAGTGTAGGCTATAACTTTGATGCCGTTCTCTTTCGCCTTTCTAACCGCCTCTGCTGGTGGCAAGTTGTAATTGCGCAATTGGTCAGGACGCACTTGCGACTGCTGCCAATTCTGGCAGTAAAGGCACCTCAAATTGCATCCGGCGGTGGCTATTGAAAGCGTCCGTTCACCCGGCAAGAAATGGTGCAGCGGCAACTTCTCAATCGGGTCAATGCTTATGATGCACGGGTTGCCGTAAGCCATTGTCATAAGTTTCCCCTTGACATTTAGCCTCGTATTGCAACCGCAAACTTGCCCGTCAGAGAGAACGCAATTTAATGGACAGATGAAACACTGAAGCCTGTTGTTCGGTAAAGGTTTCCACCAACGCTGGGGGATTTCAACGAACGGGACGCTGGAATTTTTCCCTTTCGCTTGAGCGAAAAGGAGAGGGCAGTGACGAACCGCAGCCCAAGCGCTGATGCCACCGAACACAACCGTTCGGATGAAATCTCGGCGACTGGACATAGAGGCGGTCACCCCTTTCGTTAGAACTCTCACGAAGTGAAAATTCGCCGCGCTATCGCTGCGTCTTCTTCCGCTTCTTCCGAATTCATGAAACCGATGGCTGCAGCGACCACCCCTTTGACGCTGAATGTCCACCTCAACCAATCTTCAATTCGGTTCTCGTCAAACCTGCCTGAGGCTAAAGGTTTGATGGCGATGACCGGTTTGGGGGACTCACCGATGACCTCCAAGATTGCCTCTCGGGAAGGGTGCATGTAAAAGCCGATTTTGTTGACGGGAACTGCAAATACCTCGCAATCGTAGTTGCCCTTGACAATCATTTGTAGTCTGTCGGCTCGGTGGCAAGAAGTGCCGGGAATCATTCCTGCCTCCCGAATTAGGGCAAAATAGCGGTCAAAGTCTTTTATTCGCCCGTTCTCAATGGGAAACGAATCTGCCCAGCCGCCGTGAAGGAGGCAGAATTTCGCACCAGCGTCCTTAAGTTGCTTGATTTGCTCGTGAATCATCGCCGGGTCGCCCAAAGTCGTCCCGATGAAAGTGAGCCTGATGCCTGTTCGCTTTTCAGTGATGTCAAGGGCTTGCAACAGCGGTTGGTAGCAAGGACCAAAAACAGCCGTTAACCCGAACTCAAGACACTTGACAAAAACATCAGCAATTCGTTCTGGGGTGTAAAACTGCCTGATCCAACGGTCTCGCCCCAAACTCGTGTGGGACCAACCCAAAAGGCTGTTTGTGCCGATGATGATGCGTGGGAGAGTGACACCGGCGACCGAGACACTGGGGAACGGTGGTATGGAAACTGGTTGACGGGTCTGCCCTTTTACTTCACCTTTTGCCGCCAGCGCTGAAACTGCCATCGCGCCGGCGATACTCTTGACAAACTTGCGCCTTTCCGGTTCTCTCATGATGACCACCCCCGATTTTTTCAACAGTCGCCCTTTACTCAGGGTTGTTGGTTGCTGTTAACCCCGCCTTGGACTTTGGAAAGCGCATCCCCAATGCGATGCTTTTCGGCTCAGGGAAGCAGCCCTTCACAGCCAATCACCGATTGGCGGGGGCGGGGCAAATCCCGCCTGTGTTGTAAACTGTCAAGGATTTCAAACCCTCGCCCTCACCAGGCTTCAAATTGGCTTGAGCGAGTTGGCGCTCACTTAACACAAGCGACAAACGAGGGTGAAGCAAGTTGGCGATGACCTTAGCCACCAGAACTTCTTCTTGGCTTTTCGCCGTCAGTTCTTTCAACCGCTCCTCAAGCAACTCCTTTCGGTAGAGTTTCCTGAACTCTTCGGCGAGTTCTTCAGACCGCATCGCGAAATCGGGGTCGCTCAGTGAACGGACTCGGTCAATCAATTCCGTCAAGCGTCGGATGAAATCGTCTCGTTCCTCAGGTGGGTAAGGACCGCCTTTTGATTCAATTTGCTTTGCCAACCCTTCAATGATTTGAGCCTTTCTGCGGGCGTAAATGTTGGGTGGAATTTGACGCACCCTTTCAAGGGCTTTGATATAGCCGGCGTTGTTCGGCGCCTGTCCGACCCTCACTGGGTCTCTTAGGTTTTTTGGCGGAATCAAGCAAGGCTTGTAATCAACGAGAACCTGCTTTTGTTCATCGGTCAGGATTGACAAAACTTGAGCAGCGATTTCACGCAATTTGACCGCTTGTGGGTTGGGTTGAGGCAAAAGCCCAGCCTGCCGCGCCAATTGACCCGCACGAAGCAACATCAGTTGTGGGATGCTGCGACCGCTGACCAGAAGTTGCCTCATCGCCTGCAGAACGCGGACGAGTTCGTTAAAGGCTACGGGGTCAACGGAGACCTGTGGCTTGGAGTAGTGGTCGTTTGCCATCTGCGCCAGTTCTTGAAGCCGCTTCAACTGTTCGGGCGTCATGTAGAGCCCGTTGATCAAGTTCAGAGTGTTGATGTCCGTTCTCAGTGTCCTGACAGTCCGTTCAAGTTCTAAAAATTCGCGGTCAACGAGAGGTTGAATTGGCGACGCTGGTAGACCAAGTTGCCTCTCCAGAACACTTACGAGAGCAGGGTTGAGGAGAAAACGACCAAGCGGGGTGATTTCACCGTATTCGGCTCGGACGATCGCTGCGAGTTCCTCACGAATTTTAACCACAGGGTCAAAAATCCTGTCCTGCCTCTTGGGGGCAGGGGAAAGGCGAACCCGCAAGGCATTTTCAAGTTTAGATGCGTGCATTTGTTCAGCGATAATTCGTTGTTCGTCCGTCAAGATGCTCGCCGCCTCTTCAGCGAGCGGGGCGAGGGAGTCAGCAAGCCATTTGCCGAGATTTTTGCCTTTCAGGTTAGCGACAGCAGTTCGCCTTTCCGTTTCAGGTGTGAACCCAACATTGAGCAAATCCTCGGCTCGGAAAGCGGAAAAGGCTTCAACTTGCTCCCGCAGAACCTCACGCATCCGCTCACGATACTCCGACCAAATTGACTGAGCCTGTTTGGCAATTTCAAGCAACTTTTGGGATTGCTGCGGGGAAAGGTTCATCGCGTTGACTGCTCGGAGCGCAACAATTTCGGCGACAAGGGGTTGGATTTGTTCAATCGCTTCGTCAAACGAAACCGGCTGAGCCGGAGAAAAACTGAAGGCGAAAAAAGTCACAATCAAAACGCTCAACCCTCTCTTTAACATCGCCCATCGCCTCCGTTCGTTTCAGGAGTCGCCGAAAAATTTTGACGATGGCTTGGCAAATGAGTTCGTGACCGTTCTGTGGTTAAGCGAAGCCTTCGGTTTCACCTCACATCCTCAATTACTTCCGACCTCGGCAAAACAACTTTGTCAACCCAAACTTTGACGCCGGGGTAGAAGACGCATCGGTCGCCGATGCGAGCCCCATCTCCAATTACGCACCCGAAGCGTTCCATGCCAGTATCAACGAGTTGACCTTTAACCACTGAGCGGACGGTTATGCCTGTCGGGACTTTTGAAAAGACCTTGACTTCCTTTCCGACCACCGCATTGTCTCCGAACACACTCCACTCAATTTCTGCATCCTCGCCAACTTGGACATTGTCAAACAGGACGCTGTCCTCAATGTGAGCGCCTTGTTTGATTTGGCAGTTTTCGCCGATAACTGTTCGGACGATATCGCAACCTTCCCCGACGACGCTTCCAGCGCCTACGATGGACGGACCGACGATTTTTGAGCCAGCGCCGATTTTCGCCCCCGCTTCAACCCTGACATCCCCCACCAATTCGGCGGATGGATGAACCTCGCCCAAAACTTCAGGTGTGGGCAACAAGTTGTCAACCCGTTCCGTTCCCCACAAATTGAGCAAGTGCTTGGTCGCAAGCAAAACATCCCAAGGGTAAGTCACAGGAATCCATCCGCCTTCAGTCACGACGGCTCTCAAGCCTACTTGAACCAAGTTGGGCATTATGTCTGGCAATCGGATTTCGCCATCTTCAGCGGGAGTTAACTTTCTGAGCCATTCCAATGCTTCCGCAGGCAAAGTCCAAGCGCCCGTGCTGACCAATGCCTTTTGCGGCGCTTCCTTTGGTTTCTCGCAAATTCGGTGGACATAACCGTTAGCGACATCAACCACTCCGAACCTTTGAGGTTGGTGGTGCCAAGCGACTATGAGGGAAGGGACAACTCTCGCTCCATCTCGCAAAGCGTCCGGAAGCAGCAAGTCATCGCCATTGACGACCATGAACGGTTCTCCCTTGACAAAACCTTCCGCCTGCAAAACGGCATGACCCGTGCCGAGGGCTTGTTCCTGCAAGGCGTAATCAATTCGGACGCCTTCAAAAGAGTTCCCGAATTTGCTCTCAATTTGCTGTCTTTCAAAGCCAACGACGATGACGACATGCTCAATGCCGGCGCACTTCAGCCCACGAATTAAGTGACTCAAGTTCGGCTCATTCGCCAACTTCAGCAGGGGTTTGGGTTTTTTGACGGTGAGCGGGTAAGTTCGCGTTGACAGACCTGCAGCAAGAATCACAGCCTTGCGGACCATCGTTCATCACTCCCCCAAGGCATATGAGCCACAAAACACTGTGCCGTCAAAGTTTAAGAGCGCACCAAGTTGAGCAGGGAAAGGAAGCCTAAGAACTTGAGGTTGGCGCACCGACACGCAGACTTTTCATCGTCTCCCACAATTCAGCGTAAACGGGGAATTGCTGGCACAACTCAATGACCTCGTTTCTGACCCGCTCAATTGTTTCATCCGTTGGGTCGCGAAGGACTTGGGCAATCCAGCGACCAATTTGTCGCATTTCATCTTCACGCATCCCGCGAGTTGTGCAAGCGGGAGTGCCGATGCGAATGCCAGAGGCTTTCATCGGTGGTCGTTCGTCAAAGGGAATGGCGTTTTTGTTGACGATGATGTGAGCACGCTGCAACAGTTTCTCCGCATCCGCTCCCGTCAAGTCCGGATTGAACGGTCTCAAGTCAACGAGCATCAGGTGGTTGTCGGTGCCTCCAGAGACGATGCGGAAACCTTGACGCTGAAGTTCCTCGGCGAGGGCTTTTGCGTTAGCGACAGTTTGGAACTGGTCGCGTTTGAACTCGTCGCTCATCGCTTCCTTGAAGCAAACAGCCTTTGCCGCTATGACATGCATGAACGGACCACCTTGTGTTCCGGGGAAAACAGCCTTGTCAATAGCCTGTGCCCATTCGGCTTTGCACAAAATCAAAGCCCCCCTTGGACCGCGCAGGGTTTTGTGGGTTGTCGTCGTGACAAATTCGGCGTAAGGGACTGGGGAAGGGTGAGCGCCTGCAGCGACCAATCCAGCGATATGGGCTATGTCCGCCATCAGAAGTGAACCGACTTCGTCGGCAATCTCCCTAAATTTGTCAAACTCAACGATGCGCGAGTATGCCGAATAGCCGCAAATGATGAGTTTCGGTTTGTGCTCTTTGGCAAGTTGGCGGACTTGGTCAAAGTCAATGGTCTCGGTGTCCCTCCGCACCCCATATTGGACGACACGATACAACTTTCCCGATGCAGTCACTGGTGCACCGTGAGACAAATGTCCACCGTGAGCCAAAGCAGGACCAAGGATGACATCGCCTGGTTGCAAGCAAGCGAAGTAAACAGCCATGTTCGCCTGAACTCCTGCATGAGGCTGAACATTGGCGTGGTCGGCACCGAAAAGTTGTTTTGCTCGTTCAATCGCTAACTTCTCGGCGATGTCAACGAAATCGCAACCTCCGTAGTATCGCCGTCCGGGGTAACCCTCTGCATACTTGTTCTGCATAGGGTTTGCCAATGCTGCCAAGACTGAAGGGCTTGTGTAGTTTTCGCTGGCGATCAAGTTCAGGTAAAGGTTTTGCCGCTCAATGTCGGCTAAAATGGCGTCAAAAATTTCAGGGTCAGTCTCGCAAAGCGCTTCAAACAACCGCAGCATTTAAGTGTCGCCTCCTTCGCTCTCGCTTTACAACACTGGCAGCAAAATCTTAGCGCATCTGTGCGGGCAAGTGTTTAATCAGCGAGTATTGCGTTTCGCCCGGCGCAGTGTCACAATGAAGGCAACCGCAACGGAGGACGAGTTTCCTCGTCCCGTTCGGAAAGTCTTGCCGCTTTTGCGGCGGAAGGAGCGATTCATCATGTCAGTGCCAAAGGAAGCCGTAGATGTTGTGTGGGAGTTTTTTGACGCTTTGATGGAGGAAAACGAGGCAGCCCTCTCCTCTGTCTTGGAGCCTCAAAGCGACGCTGCGCTTCTCTACGAACTCTTTGGAGAGCCAGCGTTGTATGCTGCATCCGCAGCCTTGCGAGGTCCATGCGTCATTCGCCTGACCCGAGCCCTCGTTTTGGGCGACAGCGTTTGGTTGGAAGGCGAGCAAGTAACCCAAGACACCCGCGAGCCCATCGGCTATGTTGTCTTCAAGGTGCGTCAACACAACGGGGGCTGGAAAATCTCCGAAATTTCGCCTTGGCACCTTGAAGCAGTCCACTACATTAGCGACCGCCCCGACCCACAGAGCGATTTATCGGTCGGGGTCTACTTGACATCTTACGGGTTGCAGATTTCGCCGAAAGCAAATTTGGACGGTGTGGAGCAAGTTTTGATCGGAACGATGCAGCAGGAGTATTACCCATTGACCTCCATCGCGAGAGCCGTAAGGCTGTGGCGGGATTTCAGGAAAGAGGGCGAACTGGCTGCTCACGACCAAGCCGTTTGGGCTGCAGCCGTCCACAGAATCATTGACAAAATGGCGCTCATTGACGAACCGTTGGAGCAAATTGCACTCCTTTACAATGTCCCAACATCCAGCCTCGCTGACGCTTACAATCGCATCACCCGTCACTTGAACATCACTTACTTTGACCATCGCTACTCACCCATCCCAGACCCGGGCGAATTGCTAAGGCAAGCGAAAGCAGCGGGAATGGAAATTGGGGATGAGGAAATTCCTCCATCGGCAAACCAACCTTTGCCTGAGGAAGTGGTTTAGCGCTCGCAGCCTTGCAGGGGGCTTTAGCCACGACCTCAAATTGAGGCTTTCGGGACTAAAGCCCCTTTCGGGTCTATTGCAAAAAGAGCACGCTCTCTATCCTTTGGTGACTTCCGCCCTCCCATGATGCCGACTCAAAAAGGCGTGGAGGACTTCGCTGTTCCTCATCACGATTTCCTCAGTGTCCGAGTTCAGTTCGCTCGCGAGTGCACCCAATTTTCGCAAATTCATCTCCCTGCCATCAACCGTCACTTTGCGGACATTGTGAAATTTCAGCATCAAGCCAGCCCAAAGGTCTGGAATGTGTTCGCGAAGGGGCAAAAGAAGGAAAAAGACGGCAACAACGATCAAGAGCCCAATTAACGCTGCACCGCCACCTGTCAGCAAAATGAGCACAAGGAGGAGGGAAATGAGCACAATTCCCAGCCGAGCAAAATGCCCAGCGAGACCGGTCGGCGGCTGAGCGGGTTCAGGAAGTTCCCTAACCCTCTCAATCCATTGAAATCCCGCCCAACCAATACCCAATGCGATAGCAGCAATGATCAGCCGCAAATTCAAATCCCAAAGAGCCCTTGCCGCCCTCGCAGTTTCGTGCAAACCGAAAAGTTCGGTCATAGCGACCAAGGTGAACAAAAGCACGAACGCGTAAGCGAGGAAGGCGAAAAAGCGAGCGAATGTCTCCAAGACATGCTCACGGGTTTGCGGCGCAAACTTTTCCACCCACTCTCTGACCGTTTGGCTTCTCACTAAGTCAAAAAGCAAACGAATGAGCCAGTTGCTCAAGCCAATTGCAAATCCCAAGACCGCTGTTAAAATCCACAATCGCCCCAAAGCGAAGCGAACTGCGTTGGCGATATCCGTAAGTTGATGTCTGACGGCGAGCCACCAAATTGCACCAGCCCAAACTGAAGCGATGCAAAGGTAACCGATTGCGTCGGAAAAGGTTTTGCTGGCTCTTGGCAAGGAAACTTGGGCGAGGGGAAACCGCAAAATTTCCTCCACACCGAAGTTCTTGCTCAAAGCCTTGACAATTGCTCCGACGATTTTGCCTACGATCAAAGCGCCCGCCAAAATTGCAATGGCGATTAGCCCCTCTTGCATTGAAGTTGTTAACCCTTGCCACCACTGCTTTGCTGCAGCCAGAAACGCTTGGTTTGTCACGACCTTTCACCTCCCGCCATGAAAGGTCACAGTTTGTCGTCAACTCACCATCCCCCTCCCCCGCCTCCGCCGAAGCCGCCACCGGAGAAGCCACCACCGCCAAAACCACTGCCTCCGCCACCTGCTCCTGAACTCCTTGAAGGCGATGAAGGGAAAACGCTTTTCATTGACGAAACGCTGTCGCCCAAACTGTGGACGAAAACCCGCGTGTTAAAAGTCGTCGGCGTCCATCGGTCGGATTCATACCAGCCAGGTGGTCTCCTCAGCAAGCCCTCAAACTTTTCAGCCCACTCGTCAGCGATGCCGAAGACGAGCGCATAAGGCAAAACTTTGTCAAACAAATTTGGGTCTTCCTGCAGCATTCGTTCCAATCGGTCTCTCTCAACTCGTTGGATGAACTCGCGGAAACCGAGGATGTGCCAAAGGACTTTCGCACCTTTGTGAGTTTTACGAGGCATTGCAGGAGCAAAGGCAGCGATGATGAGACCGGTCAGCAAACCGCTACCTCCCAAAGCCAACCCGGATGGCAGATTGTTCTCCGCCAAAAACATTCCCACAAAGAAAGCAGCAATGCCCACGAAAATCCCCAAGCCAAGGTAGATGCTGCGAACTTTTGACGGATTGGCGGAGAAATAACCGTCACGCGCCAGCGATTCGTAAAGAGCCGACTTCGCTTCCTGCAGGTAGAGGTAGAACTTCTCCTTCAGGTCGGAGAGTCTGATTGGACGGGCAGTCCCGTCTATCCCTAAACGCTGCCTCAAGCCATCCCAAACGGCTTTCTCGTGTTCTTTCAAGCCGAGATTGTCGTCCCGCAAGAAAACGAACTCGTAATCGGTCCGCTTGAGGAAGAGCAGGCGTTCACTTTCAACCTCGCGAATTTTCAGGTAGCCCCTCACGGCGAGGTCAATGACGGTCGCAACGATGTCAATGTTGTCGGCTCGCTCGTCAAGGAGAACGCCAACCTCAGCGGGTGTCAAGTTATCTGGCGGGTGGTATTGGACGACGATGCTTTCGCGCCAAATCGGGTCACGACCGTAACGCCAATAGCGGTGAAACATCACCGCAAAGGCAATCAGCGGTAGCAAAATCGCAACGACAACTCCCCAATTATCGGCAAGAAACCAAATCGCTGTCTTGACAGCGGATGGCGACTGCAAAACCCCTTTCGGCAGACCAACGACAATTGTCAAGCCTTCGCCTTGCCGCAAATTCAAGGTCTCAAAATGCCACCTGTTCCCTTCCAACCACATTCGCCCTTTTTGCTCCCGCGAGCCAAAACGACCAGTGTAAAAGGTCGCTTTCACTTTGCCCATATCAACACCTTGAGGCAAGTTGACGACGCAGTGGGCTTTTGCTATGTCCCACTCCCACTCGTTGCCGGTTGCGTTCCAGTAAAGTTCGTCGTGGTCATCAAAGAAGTTGATTGCGCGAGCAACGGAGTAAGTGATTTTGTAGGTCTTCACGCCACTGACATACCGATTTGGGTCGCCAATGCGCCAAAAGATGTAGCCTCCGTCGCGCCACGCCTTGACGGGATACGGCTCGCCTCGTTCATCCGTGACGGAAATCAGGCGGATGCGGATGTTGTAGGCTGCTGGGACACCTTTGACGGAACGACGGTAACGGAACGGGATTTTGCGGTAAATGCCATGCCGAAGAACTTGACCGAAGTTGACGACGATGGTTTCTGTGACAGTAAGTGTGCTGTCTCGGTGCAAGTCAATTTCAACCTGATAGTCAGCGATGTAGGGCGAAATGAACTGAGCCGAAGCGGACACCGTCAAAAGCCCAATGGTCGCCAATAACAAGCACCAACGCTTGAACATCCCTCGCTCACCCGCTCAAAGTGTGCACTCGTTCAAGGATTAAGTCAACAGAGTTTGTCAGGCGGACATTGCCGGTCAATTGCTTTTTCTGGTGGCGTGGCAGGGCTTGGCAATGTGTCGGTGGAAAGGGCTTGAGGGTCAGGGATTGAAGGCAAGTTTTCAGCGTTGATGCGGGTCAAGTCGGCAGGGCTTGGCAAAGTAGCCACTGTTCTAAGCCACGAAACCGCCTCTTGACAATATTGACGGAGCGAGTGCGGCGTGCGGAACGAGAGAGCAAGCCTTTCCAAAACTGGCAGCGCTTCAACGGCGTTCAACTTGCCCAAAGCCCAAGCAGCCTGCGATGCCTCAAACAGGTTGCTGCCTCTAACGGCACTCAGCAGTGCTTTGACGATAGCGGAGCGATACAGAGGCATCCATTGGCGAAGCCTTCCAACGGCTTCCTCGTCCCGTTCATGTCCCAAAACCCGCAAGAGGGTTTCCACTAATTCGCCTTCACCCAACTTCCTTAGCGCTTCCTTTGCCGAACGACGGACGGATTCTTCAAGTTGCGTGTTTTCCCGATCGGTTGTTTCCGCACGGTAGAAAAGGAGCGGTATCAGTTCGGGAATTGCTTCTTCCGCACCGATTTCGGCTAAAGCCCAGACGGCGTTTGCTTTGACACCCGCATCCTTGTGCTTTAGCGCATTGATGAGCACTTTCGTGCATAACTTTGCTTTGAGCCTTCCCAAACCTTCAACGGCAAGCCGATGGGCGTAAAATCCACACCAATCGCCAGAAGGTGCAAACTCGGCGGGAGCGTTAAGTGCCTGAAGGAAAAGCGGGATGGCTTCATCGCCCATTTGCAATAACTGTTCCAACGCTTCCCTGCGTTTTCCTTCCTCAAGGCTTCCGAGTTGACGGACAAGCGGATGCAAAGGTTTGAGTGCGAACTTCCACATCGCAATCACGAAAGGCACTGCGATAAAGATTAGCGGCCATAAGCACGAAAACGACAGACTAAATGCCAACGCAAACGCCAGCACAATAGAGCCAACAAACGAGGAAACGAGAGCCTGTAGAGAATTGCGCAACCTCACCGTGCCGCTTTGCCATCGCCTGACCTTGCGCTTTATCGCTTTGACGAGTTGCAACATTTTTAGCCACCTAAAAGTCACAATTCAGGGCAAAGTTTTCTCGGCTGCGGTAAAGTATGCCGCCGTCAAAAGCGCTTGAGTTCGCGGCAAAATTTATGTTGCGACAAGGGCAATGGAGCCTGCCCGTGAGCGGTTCAAGGCAGCCGCTCCAAACCGCGCCGCAAAAGTCGTGGCGCTGATGGCTCCTGCACCCGAAAGGCAAGCGGGTGTGGGAGCCATTTTTGCTAAGGGGGTGAACTGACATGTTGACAAAGTTTTGCCCAAACTGTTTCGCCATGAATTTGGAAACAGCAGCAACTTGCAAGCGATGCGGAGCCATTTTAGACGAACCTGTAGGGAGCGATTATGTTGAGCGGCTCATTCACGCCCTTGACCATCCCGAACCCAACACAAGGGCATTGGCGGCTTTGCTTTTGGGCAAAATCGGTGGTGAAAGGGCATTAAGAGCCCTCTGCGAGAAAGCGCACACAAGCGACGATATGGCGCTCCTTGAAGCAATCGCCGAAGCGTTGGGCGATCTCCAATCACAGCAAGCCTTTGAAACGCTAAACCTCTTGGCTCATTCGTCATGGTTGACAGTGCGGGTTAAGGCGAAGGAATCGCTGAGACGGTGGGGAATAAGTGGGGAAGGGTTAAGCCGCGAAAATAATGCTGGGGGCGGTGAAAAACGATGCCACTAAACGCTGACCAAAAACGATTTTTAGAGGCAGCGTTGGCTGAATTTGAGGAGCACCTACTTGAATTTGAACGGCTCCTGCAAGCGGAAGTGACTTGCACAGTTTTCCGTTATGTGCCAAATCCTTTCCCGCCCCATCAGCGGGCGAAATTGCTTGAGTTGATAGCGAATCTCAAAGAGCAGTTGCGGAAGATGAGGGACATTTTTGGTTTGACCACCGAACTCGTTGATTTGCGCTGGCGCTTGACAGTTACTTTGCTTCACTTCTCCACAAACCTTGAGGAGTGCCAATCACGGCGAATTAAAGGCTTTGGCGACTTGGACGACGAAACGGCAAAACGACTTGACAGTTACCTGCAAAACCTCATTGCGACCATTAACTCAGTCCTACAAGCGGCAAGAAACCTGTGACCAGCAGAAGCGCCAATTCCCCGCACCGTAAGGTGAAGCAATGCACACCGTGAGTTGAAGCAAATCACCTACTTACCCATCCCTTACCGTCACCTGCCCGTCGTCACTGAACTTCCACATCCGCCAGCAGCGCTCCCGATTGTTTGAGGGCTTGCAGAATGGCAATCAAGTCTCTTGGTGTAACCCGAAGCGCCTGCAACGCTTGAACCAAATCTTGCACGGTCGCTCCCGATTGCAACACCGCCACTTGCGCCTTTTGCTCTTCCGCCTTGATTTGTGCCGTCGGGACGACAACGGTGGCGCCGGGCGAAAAGGGAGGCGGTTGGGCAATCGTGACTTCGGGACGAATTTCCACCCGCAGTGAACCATGCGCAACGACGACGGGCAAGATGCGGACATTGCCACCCATGACAATCGTGCCCGTCCGTTCGTTGATGACGACCTTCGCTCGCATGTCGGGTTGAACGGGCGTTTGCTCCAGTTGCGCGATGAAGTCGGGCACTTTCCCTGCAAACTCATCGGGCACGCGAACGCGCACCGCTGCGGGGCTGACGGCTTCGGCGACGGGCTTGCCGAAGCGTTCATTGAGCACCTGAGCGATTTTGGCGGCGTTAGTGGCGTCAGGGGCAATCAAACGCAATTCCAGTTCGCTGACGAAAACATTCCCGTTGGTCAAGGGACGCAAAACAGCGGCGCCGTTGACGACGCGCCCTGTCGTCGGGTGGTTTTTCTGCACCGCTGCTCCACCCGCCTGCACATTGAAGCCGCCGATGGAAATCGGACCTTGGGCAACGGCGTAAACTTCTCCGTCGGCAGCCTGCAAAGGCGTTTGCAACAAGACGCCTCCGTGCAAACTGCGGGCATCGCCGATGGCGGAAACGAGCACATCCAACCGATCACCGACTTTGGCGAAGGGGGGCAAGGTTGCCGTCACCATCACTGCCGCCACATTGCGCAACTGCAACCTTGACGGGTCAACATTGATGCCAAAACGCCGCAGCATGTTGGCGATGGATTGGACAGTGAAGGCAACTTGCCGCGAATCACCCGTCCCATCCAAGCCGACGACCAACCCGTAACCGACCAACGGCACTTCTACGCCCCAATGCACCGTCGCGATGTCTTTCAGCCGAACTTCAATTGGGAGCGCGGGGCGCGGGACGGGGGACGGAGTTGTGGGATTGGGGACTGAGGACTGGGGACTGGTTTGTTGAAGGTTGGACGGTTGAGATTTGGAACTGGCAGGTGGCTGCTGGGCTTGAGCCAACCCGATGAGAAAAATTGTCAACACCGCACCGACTTGCCAACGCATCTTCGGCACCTCCTTCAATTTTGGTGTCCGCTGCAGCGTGCCGTTTTACACAGCCTGACTGACTTTCGTCGGCACGGAGTAATCCGTGCCCTACATTTCAGTGTCCATGTTCAAAACAGCACCCGCAGGATGCGGTTGAAGCCCTCAACGATTTGCTCCAACAAGTTTTTGCCCCGTCGTGTCTTCCAGTCGCCCTTGAACTCAAGCCGAGCGTCGGCTACTTGCGTGGACAAGACGGTGTTGTTGGGCGAGATGTCCGAAGGGCGAACCCATCCCGTCAACTTGACAAATTGCTTTCGCTTGTCAATGGTGAACTCCTGCGAACCCTCAATGCGGAGCAAACCCGCTGGGCTGATTTCAACGACGCGACAGGCGACAGTCGTGACAATGCTCAGGTTTTTCCGCTCTTGAGCCTGAGACGAAAAACTGCCTTGATGCTGGATGCCTGCTTGAGGGATGAAACTGAAAGCGCCAACACCCGCTTCCGTCTTCACTTTCACTTGCTTGCTGGTCGCCGTTTGCGAGCCCGCCGACGCGACCGTTGTTTGTGTCACCAAAACCGTCACGATGTCGCCGACTTTGAAGGCTTTGTCGTCGCGGAAGAGGAACAGCAGCGGGTGCTGGGGACTGGGGACTTGAGACTGTTGACTGATGGACGGCGTTTGATTTTGTGCGAAAGCGATGCCACTCAGGAGCAAAGCCAGCGTTATTCCGATTTGCCAACGCATTTTCATCGCCTCCTTTGCGTTTTTGTCGGGCACATTGGCTTGCGCCTTACTTAGCAAGTTCACGATACAGCGTTGCGGCAATGCCCAAGCGCAGCGAGGGCGTGAGCGCCTGAGCAAATTCAAAAGTGAACAAGTCGCGATAGGTCTGGCTGATGAAGGGCTTCTCGCCAGCGATGGCTTCCGCTGCCTGCCACATCTGCCGAAGCAAGTAACTGACGAGAAACGCCTCAAAGTCCTCGCATGCCTTCTGCAACTTCATCCGTTCTTTCGCATCTCCGCTAATTGCAAGGACTTCTCCTGTCCCGTGTCCCATGTCCCGTGTCCCGCTGATCACCATGCCGAAACTGTCACCTCCTTCTCACCTGTCACGACGCCTTTCAACGGCGTTTTGCTCCAAGGGACGGCGACCATCACTTCGTCGCCCAGTTTCCCATCCTGCAACGCCATCCCTTGCGCCGTGACGACGACGCTGTTGGCTTGTGCCCGCAGGCGAACCGTTTGACGACGACGGACGAGGATTTGGGCAGATGGGCAGGTAGGCAGATGGGCAAGTCGGGAAGGTGACAGGTTGTCAGTGATGAGTGATGAGTGATGGGTGATGGCAGATACTTGCACCAGCAGTTTGACAGTTGCGACAGGTTGACCGTTGACAAGCAAAGTCACTGGCAAGACAGAACGGGGTGAACTTGGCTTTTCAGTTTGAACCGTCAACTCGCCTTCGGGCACGAAAATGTTCGGCGGCGGAAGAAGCAACTTGACTGGGGTGTTCAACGCTTTTTGCAGGGCAGTTTCAAGTTCCGTTGCTGTCAAGTTCTTTCCCGTTCGGGTAACGAGCACTTGCTTTGCGCCCTCAAGCACAAAATCGCCGTTTTTCCAGCCCGCTTGAGCCAACTTCGTTGCCACTTCACCTGCAGCGATGATTCGCCGATAGCGAGGGAGCGGCGACGGTGCGATTGTCAACTCCCGTAATGTGGCGACGAGTTTTTCGCTGTCGGCAGTTAAGGCGGTCACTTCGGCGATGTCGCACAGACGAATCGTCGGCGATGCGACAACTGCTTGCTCTTTCAACTCAATCCTCACAAGCGGTTGTTGTCCAAACATGCATGTGGCGTTGAGGATTGCCATTGCGACCGTCGCCGCTCGCCAACGCATCGGGCTCACCTCGTTTCATTAACGACGGACTTGATTGGCTATTGACAGCATTTCGTCGGCAGTTTGAATGGCTTTGGAGTTGACCTCGTAGGCACGCAGGGCGGTGATGAGCGCCACCATCTCTTCTACGACCTTGACATTGCTCATCTCCAGAAAGCCTTGAGCGATGCTGCCAAAGCCTTCCAAGCCGGGTGTGCCGACTTGCGGTTCGCCCGAAGCGAAAGTCGCCACGAACAAGTTGCGCCCGATGGATTGCAAGCCTGCGGGGTTGACAAAACGAGCCAGTTGAATTTGCCCAACCTCTTGCGGTTGCGTTTGTCCTGGCAGCATGACCGAGACGGTGCCGTCCTGACCGATGCTAATGCTGATGGCGTCTGGCGGGATTGTGATTTCAGGCAAAATCGGGAAACCGTCGGAAGTGACGATGCGACCTTGATTGTCAAGTTTGAACGCACCATCGCGGGTGTAAGCGATGCGACCGTCAGGCAATTGAACTTGGAAGAAGCCGTCGCCCTCAATTGCCAAGTCAAGCGGGTTGCCCGTTTGTTGGAAAGTGCCTTGCGAGAAAATCTTGTAGACGGCGCCAGGGCGCGAGCCTAAACCAACTTGAATGCCCGCAGGCACTTGAGCGTTGCGCGCCGACGCCGTGCCCGGAACTCGCTCGGTCTGATACAGCAAATCCTGAAAGTCCACACGGCTTCGCTTGAAGCCTGCAGTGTTGATGTTCGCCAAGTTGTTGGCGATGACATCAACGGTAAGTTGCTCGGCGTTCATGCCCGCCGCAGCCGTCCACAGCGCACGAATCATCGTCACTCACCTCCGTTGCATATTTCGTCCTGCACAAAACGCCATTGATGGCAAAATTGGAATGGCAAAAGGAGGCGAAAATCAATGGCGGAAAAACGAAAACGCTCCCGCAAACCTAAAGTCGTCGGGACGATGGTCGTTGACGGGAAGGAAATCCCTGTCATCGGCTGGCTTGACCCAGAGAAAACCCGAAGGAAGTGGCAGCAATTAGACCGAGAGGCTGCAAAGGACTTAATGCGCGAGTTCCGAGAGATGTGGAGGGAGATGCAGAAAGTCAAGCCGTTCAGCCTGTTGGAAATCTTCGTAGAGCAGAGGGAGGCTTTGCGGAAATGACAAAACAAGGAGTGAATTGGCTGATTGCGGACGCATCCCTCGCAATGTTGTGGGCTAAAGTTCCAGGTGAGAACCCTTTGCTCATTCGCAGAGCCTTGCAATTGCTCCGAGATATTCAAGCGGGACGATGGCAAGTCATGGTGCCTTTCCACTGGTCGCTGGAGGTCAGCAATGCTTTCCGTAGTGCTGTCGCTACCCGTCGCTTGACAGTTAGCCAAGCCCAAAAATCGGAAAACACCCTCCTTCGTTTCGCTCACAAGCATTTTTTGTTTTTGCAACCCCCGACCGATTGGTCGGAACTTGTTCAAAGAGCGGATGCGTGGAGCGTCAGCCTTTACGACGCCCTTTACTTGGATTTGGCGGCAAGGACGGGAGCGGTTTTCTGGACGGCAGACATTCGGCTCTATCGGCAATGGTATCAGCGACCAGACCTTCATTGGCTCAGCGTCGCATGGATTGGCTACTACCCACAGACCGGAATTCCCCTTATGCCACCGTGAGCCTTTGCTACTACAAGGCAAGCAATGAAAATGGCAAAATTGGGACGGCAAAAGGAGGCGAAAATCAATGGCGGAAAAACGAAAACGCTCCCGCAAACCTAAAGTCGTCGGGACGATGGTCGTTGACGGGAAGGAAATCCCTGTCATCGGCTGGCTTGACCCAGAAAAGGCATACCGCCTTTGGTTGAAACAGCGGCGTGCAAAGGTGCGAGAATTGGAACGGGAACGGCGCGAGGTTGAGAAAGCGCTGAACAAGGTTGAAGGTAGCCTGCTTGAAGAGTTGCTAAAGATGCGGGATGCAATGCGTTGGTGGTGGAAGGATGAGGGGAAATGATTGAAATGCCCAGAATCTGGACAGTGACTGACGCCTCGGTCAGTGTTTTGTGGGTTAAGGCAAAAGGCGAAGACTACCGCCTCGTTAGGAAAGCCCGTCAACTTTATCGCAATATTGTCGCAGGCAAATACCGAGTTGCCTTGCCCTTCCACTGGCGTTTGGAAGTCGCAGGAGCACTGAGGAGTTTTGTCGCTGCCCGCAAATTGAGCCTTTCGGAAGCGAGAAAAGCGATCAAGTGGCTGATTGATTTTGCATTGGAGCACTGTGTTGTTTGCGAGCCAACAGTCAGTTGGGATGAGTTGATTGCTGTCTCTGATGAATGGGGTTTTCACCTTTACGACACCCTTTACCTTTTGCTGGCGCAAAGAGTCGGCGGAGTGTTCTGGACGGCGGATTTGAGATTGTATCGGCAATGGCACCAACGACCAGATTTGCATGGCATCAGGGTTGCGTGGATCGGTTACTACCCGCACACCGGTGTCCCACTCGTGCCACCATGACATTTGCTCATTTAGAGTCAATCCCAGTGAACACATACCTGTGCGCTTACACGCTTGAACGCTCATGTGCTTCATGCCCTCGTCGCCTCCAGAAGGGCTTGTTTGGTGGTGTCAAAGGCGCTAAAGGTTCGGGACGCCATCTCATAAGTGCGCAAGGCATTGAGCATCCGCACCAAATCGGTGATGACTGACACATTGCTGCCCTCCAACATCCCTTGAGCGATGCGGGTGTTAATCGGCTGCGGGTTCGTCCCGATGTAATAGCCATTGCCGGCAGGTTGAAGGTTTTGCACTGAGACGGTGCGAAAGCGTCCGAGTCGCTGCGAGCCAGCAAAAATCTCGCCCGTTTCGGCAATGCGAAGGGAACTAACCGCAGCGTTTGACGGGATGCGGATGGGTTGATTGTTATCGCCCAGAACGGGAAAGCCTTCCACTGTCACGAGCGTGCCGTCCCTTGACAAAGTGAAGTTGCCTTTTCGTGTGTAGCGGACGCCTTGTGGCGTCTGGACGACGAACCAACCGTCGCCATCAATGGCGACATCAAGCGGGTTGCTCGTTGGTCTCAAAGAACCCACTTGCAAATTGAGGCTTTGTCGGTTGAGAGTGACGCCAAGGGGCAACCGTGCCGGCGGTCTGTTGCCCGCTCCATTGATTGACCAAAGAAGGGTTTCACCGAAACTGCGGAAACTGAGCCGAAGTGCCCGATAGCCCGGCGTTTCCGCGTTAGCCAAGTTTTGGGCAATGGTGTCAAGTTCGTTTAACCGAAGCATCATCGCCGATGCAGCGTTGTAAATACCGATGCTCACTAATTCTCACCTCCGTAAACTCGGTTTCGCTTGCTTTCGCTGGGAGATTGCAAGCGTTCCAAGCGAGTGACGCTCATTTCCAAACGGCTGACGGCGTCGTGCAACTCGGCAATGACATTCCAGAGCGCTTCAATAGTTTCATCGCTGATTGCGGGGCGCGTGAGCCAATGCCATGCGGCGACGAAGACCGCAAGGGTTGCGAAGACGAGCAGCAACAAGCCAATGGCTATCATCGTCGTCACCTTTCTCACCTCCTTTCGTTTCACGCCAAAGTGTCAAGGTGATGCTTTTGGTTTTCCGTCTCTTGAGTTTCTTCGTTTTCGGGTTCGGGGCGAACGGGCGTGGGAGGGGCATGCCTTTGTGGGCTCTTGCCCCTTCTTTCCCTCACCTCTGGAATTCGCCCCGTTTCTGTTGGCACGCTGGGTGGCTGCCAAATTTTTTCCGTCCTCATCTTCTTCACCACCCGGCGCGTTTGAGCGCCGCCCTGAGCCGCATGATTGCCTGGGTCTTCAACTGACAGACACGACCTTCCGTCAACTTCATCACTTTTGCGATTTCTTTGAGGGTCAGTTGCTCGTAGAAGTAGAGGGTGATGACGAGCCGCTCTCGTTCTGGGAGTTGCTCAACGGCGTGAGCGAGAATTTCAACCAATTCGCGACGGCGATGTTCATCCAAAATGTCCCGTTCACGAGCCTTTTCCGCAAGGGGCAGCAATTCTTCAAGGGGCAAAATCGTTATTGGCGCTGCTTCCATCACGAACGCAGAGTATTCCTCTTCCGTCAAGCCCAATTCGTCCGCCAATTCTTGCTCTGAAGGTGGATGCCCAAGTTGCTGCTCAAGGGATTCAATAGCATCCTGCAACTGTTTCGCCCTTTGATAGGCGGAACGGGGTAACCATCCCATTGACCTCAATCCATCCAAGATAGCGCCGCGAATTCTTTGAACAGCGAAGGCTTCAAAAGGAACGCCCCTCGTTTGGTCAAACCTGTCAATGGCTTCCAGCAAACCGATGAGCCCGTAACTGATGAGGTCACCTTCCTCAACAGAGGGTGGCAGCAGCGGCTTGATGCGAGCGACCACTCTTTTGACCAAATGCAAGTAAGCCTGAACTAAAGCCTCACGGCTGTTGTCATCGCGGTTAGCCCGGTAAGTGCGCCAGCACCGTTCCAAATCCTTTGCTGTGATCATCGCTGCCATGCCCCCTTTACCTCGGTTTCGTCGGCAACGACTTCGCCATTCAGAAGCGATAACCCCTCCCGCTTTAGCCTCCTTTGAAAGGCAAAACACCAAGCGACAATGAGGTCTTGAGTGCGCCGTTCAATTTCGGTGAACATGATTCCAATTCGCCAGCCAGTTGGTATCTCGGTGATGTTTCGGATTTCGCCTTTCGCTTCAAAGGAAAGCCCTGTGGGGAACTCATAACGGACGGGAGGAAGCGAGCCGAGCACGAGAACTTGTTGATGAAGATTAGGGTGGGGAATGGAGCGGGACACAGAGAACTTCAGGTGCACCCCCAAGCCCATGCTGCTGATGTCAACCCCCGTTCCCTCAAAGAACTCACTGATTTTACCGCCTTCAAGCAGGAAAGCGACTTTGACATCAAACAGCACTCGGATGCGGAAGTAGCGGCGTCGCTCAACTACAGCGACTTGTTCAGGTGCGGAGAGCACCAGCATCGGCATCGGGATTCTCCTTGCCCGAATGACAACCGCCTGAAATTGGACAGGAGGGTCATCGGGGACAGTGCCGATGACGATTTCTCCTGGGGTGAAAACGGACGATATGTCAAGCCTTCGGTCAACAGGGAAGAGCAAAATTTCGTCAGGCGAAACTGCTTCCACCGTAAACTCGTAAGGCTTCGTTTCCGCACCTTCCTCAGCCTTCTGCCTCAAAAGGACCTTTTGACCCTCTCGGATTTCAAGGGCAGCAAGCATAAAATTCACCCCTGTCCGCTAAACTTCGTTTTGCCAAAGCCCGAGCCGAATGAGCCGGCATTGATAAGCAAAGCACCAAGAGACGATTCGCTCTTGAAGCCTTCGGTCAATGCTCGTGAAGGTGACCCCCATGTGAAGGGCGCGCCTGTTCTGGTGAACCCAAACCACTTCACTGACAGCCTCAACTTCCAAACCGGAGGGGAAACGATTCTCAACCGGAGGGAGCAGGATGGTCAACTTCATCCTCTGGTGCTCGTGGAAGTGGAGCCCCTTGGGCAACTTTCGCAAGTCAATCCTTAAACGGACACCACCAGCATTGACATCGGTGCCGTAGACTTCTATGGGTTGCTGGACTAAAGGTTCGCCCTCTTGGGAAAGTGGCACTACTTGAACGCGAAGGAGCGCTTTAACCCGGAAAAATCGGCGGCGTTGAACGGGGATGAATTTTTCAGGAAGTGCGATGACTACAAGAGGCGTTGGTTCCTTTCGGCTCTGAATGAGGACGCTCTCAAACTGGTATGCCCGAACCGGCGTTGGAATGTAACCGCGAACGGAACTTTGAGGTTTGTAGACGGAGACGATATCCCCTTCCGTAAGAGGCGTGAGGAAAACCTGTTGGGGCAAAACCAAATCCACAACGAAAGTGTGACGCTGAATTCGGTCATCGTTTACAGTTTCCAGAACCACTCGTTGCCCGCGCCTGAGCAAATCTTGTTCCATGCTTGACCCCTCCTAATCACCGTTGTTGCCCGTTAGGAAACGGAAAAGCCTTTGAAGGAAAGACTGGGCATTTGATTCATGACGGCGACCGTTGTCGGGCAAACGAGCCGAAATCAAATGGGCGAGTTGCTTTATGCTCTTGGAAGTTGGGCAAGACGGTGCCAACTTGATGAGAGGGATTTGACGCTTAACCGCCTCCTGAACCCAAACGCTTGCCGGTATAGTGGCGATCACCTGCGCGCGCATCCCAAGAAACCTCGCAGCAGCCCAGCAAAGTCTTTCCCCAGCGTCTTGTTCCCCTGAGTTGTTCACCATGTTCACGATGACGCTGACCCGCCCGTGGAAATCTTGATGGGCAAGGGCTTTCAATAACCCGTAAGCATCTGTCAAGGCTGTTGGCTCAGGGGTCGTAACTAAAAGGAGTTCGTTGGATGCTTGACACAGAGCGAGGACATCAGGACCTATGCCTGCAGCGGCATCTGAGAGAATCAGGGAGAACCTTCCTTCCATCACTGACAGCCTTGCATACAAAGATGCCAATGTGTGACTGTCAAGGCGGGCAAGTTCAACAATTCCCGATGCTCCCGGCAGAAGCCAAACTTTTTCGTTGACCTGAAGGAGTGCGTCTTCCACACTCACAGTGCCTTTAAGGATGTCTCGGACGGTGAAGCGAGGTGGAAGGTTTAGCAGGACATTGGCGTTTGCCAGGGAAAAATCCGCATCCCAGAGAAGCACGGAATGCCCTAATTCGCCCAAAGCCAAAGCCAAGTTGACGGAAATCGTTGTTTTCCCTACCCCACCTTTACCGCTGGCAACGGTGATGGCGTAAGTGTTGTGGCTGACGGCAATTGAAGGGTTGGCGAAAATTTCCCTCAACTTTGTTGCCTGATCACGCATCTTTGGTCACCTCCCCCATCGCAGGTGGCAAACCCTCACACCGTAGGTGAAGCAACGCACATTCCCCCTTGAGAGGCAAGAGAACCCATTCTGCCAGTCGCTCTGAAGTGGGAATTTCCAAATCTTCGGGGACATTCTGACCTGTCGTGATGTAGGAAACGGGCAAGTTAAGCCTCGTGACTAAGTTGACAATCACGCCAGTTTGAGTCGCCTCGTCCAGTTTAGTGATGAGCAAACTCGTCGGACAGAAGATTGAAAACTGCTCAGCAGCGAGGTTGAGGTCGGCAGGGTTGCCGTTAGCGGGCAGAGTGAGAAGAACCTCATCTGGGTTCATCGCCGCCACCAACTCCCAAAGGGAAGCCAGTTGGTCTGTGTGCTTGGGGCTGCGACCGATTGTGTCAACGAGAACCAAATCAGCGACTTGCCTCGCTTGAAGGATGCATTTCTTCGCTTCCTCAGGAGTGGTTGCGACGAAGAAAGGCAAACCCATCAAGCGAGCGTAAGTCTCTAACTGCTGAACTGCCCCAATTCGGAAAACATCAACCGTCACAAGTGCAACTCGCCTTCGTTGGTGCATCAATTGGTTCGCTGCAATTTTAGCCACAGAAGTCGTCTTGCCCACACCCGTCGGACCAACTAAGGCAGCCACACTTGTCTTGAGGGACAATCCCCCAGTGACGGGAAGGTGCTTCACGAGAATTCCTTTCAACCACTCTTCCGTTGGCATCTTTGAATCAGGCACTGGCAGTTGGGAGGAGAAGAGGCGTTGGATGGTCGGCAAGTCTACGCCACATTTCCACAACGCCCCCAATGCGCCCGTTTGAGGGACAACGGATTCTTGACCCCAAAGAGACGCCGCCAGAAGTTGCAATTGCTGCTCAACCCGCAAAGCGATTTCCGAAAATTCGTGGCTGGTTTCTGCCTTGCGGTTGCTCCTTCGGCGACGAGGCTTGACTTCGGTCGGCGCTGCTTCGTTGATTTCGGAAGGAGCAGTGTTGCTGGGTGCAAGTTGCTTTTTCCGCTTCCGTTTCTGGGCGGAACCAAATCCGCTTGTCCCTTCACCGACTGTCTCAGCCTCAGCCTTTTCGCCCGTTCGCGAAATCCCTCCATTCCCTGATTTGGTTGATGGGAAAGTTAGCGGGCTGGCATAGACGGTGGAAGCAGGAGATTGAATGCGTTCGTCTTGTTCTGTTTCTGGCGGAATTGCCTTTGATGAAACCCATCCCTCGTTCCTTAAACCAGTCCCCAGTCCCAAGTCCCCAGTCCCACAACTCTGTCCCCCGTCCTGCGTCCCCCGTCCCTTTTCAGATGCGACTGCTGCCCAAACTCTGACCGTAGGCGTCTTTCGCAGCCACCACAGCAAATTGCGGCGCTGTTGAGTGTGAAGGATGACGGCGTCCTCACCCATCTCCCTTCTGACCTGTTCCATCACTTCAGGCATTGAGCGCCCCTCAAAGCACCGAACGATCATGCACGCTCACCTCCTATTATCGCCTTTGCTTGCAATGTCACTTTTGCGGCGTTGACTTCCTCGTAACTGAGCACAGGGATGCGAGGCAAGAAGCGGGATAAAAGTCGCCTGAAAGGCAGCCTGAGGTTGCTCCCGCAAACAATCACGGGTTGAAAACCTTCCGCAGCAACCCGTTCCGCCGCCTGAGCAAGTTGCTCCAAAAGTCGCTGCCAAAGTGCGGGGTCTGGAACAAGCATCCAACCGCTATCGGTCTCTTGAACGGCTTCACTCAAGCGGCGTTCAACTTCAGGGTCAAGGAGGATGGCTGCAAGGGCGCCATCCGGAGTGAGGTAAGGTTGACAAATCACTCTCGCTAACCTGAGCCTAACGCGCTCAGTCAAATAGTCAAGGTCTTTGCGAAGGCGAGCGGAATCTGCGAGGGCTTCAAGAATTGCGACCATGTCCTTGATGGGAACTCCTTCCGCCAGCAAGTTGCAAAGGACTTGATGAATTTCGCTTCGGGAGAGGAGTTGTGGCGTAACTTCCTCAACGACCGCAGGATGAGTTAACCTCACTTGGTCAAGCAATGCTTGAACCTCTTGGCGGGACATGATGTCGGGTGCGTAGGTTTTGATGGTTTCAGATAGGTGGGTGATGATGGCGGTTTCAGCATCAACGACGGTGTAACCGAGCCGCTCCGCTTCCCGCTTCTTATCGGGGTCAATCCAGAAGGCAGGCAAACCGAAGGCTGGGTCTTTCGTAGCAATTCCGTCAAGGGATGGCAAGTGCGGACCGCCAACTGCGAGAAGTTTATGCGGGTAACAATCAGCCTCGCTTACTTTTGCCCCTCTCACTTTGATGACATAACGGTTCGGCGGCAAAAGCAAATTGTCTCGGATTCTAATGGGCGGGACGAGCAAACCCAGGTCCTCGGCGAGTTTACGGCGCAAGTTGGTGATGCGTTGAAGCAACTTCCCACCTTCCTGCTCCATTGCCATTGGCACAAGGGCAAATCCCAACTCCAACTCAACGGGGTCAACTCGGACATGGGAAGTAAAGTCTTGAGGCTGAGCAGGTTGGGTCGGTTGCTTCGGCTTCTGTTGCTCCGAAACCGTTTGCTGCCTGAGAACCCACGCCACGATGCCAAGAGCAACACTCAGTGCCAAGAAAGGCAGTTTGGGCAAACCCGGAATTAAGCCCAGTAACGCCAAAACGCCGGCAGCAATCAGCAAAGCATCAGGCTGGCTCTTCGTCTCCTTGGCGATTGTTGAACTGAGGCTTTCCTCGGAAGCGGCGCGGGTGACGATGAAACCTGCAGCGGAAGAGATGAGGAGGGCAGGGATTTGAATGAGCAGACCTTGACCGACTGTCAAGAGGGCATAGGTTCGCAATGCGGTCTCCCAACTTTCGCCGCGCTGCCAAACTCCAACAAGCAAACCGCCAACGAAGCAAAGGACTGCGACCAAAAGCGCGGTGATGGCGTCGCCGCGAACGAACTTGGCTGCACCGTCCATTGCGCCGTAAAAGTCCGCTTCAAGTTCAAGTCGCTTTCGCCTCGCCCTCGCTTCCTCTTCCGTGATGAGACCTGCGGACAAGTCAGCATCTATGCTCATTTGCTTGCCCGGCAGGGCGTCAAGGGTGAAACGAGCAGCGACCTCGGCAATTCGGTTAGCGCCACCAGTCACGACGGCGAATTGGACGATGAAAAGTGTGAGGAACAAAACGACGCCGACGAGGAAGTTACCGCCAAGCACGAATTCGCCCGTTGCTTTGACAAACTGACCTGCGTTCCCGCTCGTCAAAATGGCTCTCATTACAGCGACCGATAGCGCCGTCCGAAACAAAGCGGAGAAAAGCAACAGCGAGGGAAATGAGGACATTTCCAAAGCGTCTCGTAGCATGAGCACGGCAAAGAAAAGGGTTAGGGCTCCGACAAAGTGAAGGACAAGCATCAAGTCAAGGAAAATCGGCGGCATCGGCACCAAAAGCATCGCCAAGACCAAAGCCACCGCCGCAATTGTCCAAACTTCTGTTTGCTTAAGTCCTAACGGTTTTTGCACCGATGCCATTCTGCATGCCTCCTTGTCGGTGTTGTTGCTATACTGCCAATGAGGTGGCTAAGTTGCCGTGACTCAAATTAATTGCCCACTCGCCCAAGCGAGGTGACCTTCCGTGACCGTTGACGAGATTTTGAAAGAAGTTGAAAAACGGCTTGGTGAATTGGACGAGAAAGCAAGGGAAGCCGTCAAGTTGGCGGTTGAGTTGGCGCAAGAGAAAGCACCAAAAGAGCCGACCGAACCTATCTGGCAAGGCGAAAACCCGCCTTTTGACGAAATGGCGAAGTTGGACATTGAGGGAAGAAGCCGCATCATGAACGAACTTGAGGAGCGAAACAAGGAATGGCTTTTGCGCAAGTGTGAGGAACTCGGTGCGATGTGGCTTTTGGTCGTTGACGGTCAGATTTACGCTCACGGCAAAAACCTCGCTGACAACCCGCCAACGGAGGAAGAGATTTTGGATTTGGCTCAACAAACGGGCAAGTTGCCCCTTTTCTTCATCCATCCGGCGCTGCTCTGGGTTGAAGAGACAAGTTGGCATCCAACGATTTATGCGAGTGATGTTTACCCGACAATTCGCTGCCGATTTCACAGTGATAGTGCGTCTTGGGTTACGACTGCTGATTTTGACACAGGCTCTGCATCCACTTTTGTCAGTTACGAGGCGCTCTCCGCACAAGGTATCATGCAATTGTTGCCGTCTGATGTTATCCGCCAAATGATGCACTTGGGACAGGTTTTCCGTTTCTTCGTGCGAACCCTTGAACTTAGTCTTTTGGCGAACGACGGTTCGGAACGAACTGTTAGGCTGCGAACCCTTTGCGTCCTCAATTGGCGGCAAAGCCCTTTTGTCGCTGTCAACCCGAATAGGACGGCTTTGGTTGGTCGTGACATATGCCTTCGGCTTTAACCTAAAATCTTGTTCGCGCCTAACGGCGCTCCTACACTTGTCATGTTCGCGCCTTATGGCGCTCGGACAAGCGTTTCGTTCTAACGCCAGTCCCAAGTCCCAAGTCCCAAGTCCCTTCATGCTTCACCGAGCACCTCCTTCGCTTTCCCGGTGATGCGGAACACATAGGCGAGAACTTCTGCAGTCGCTTGGTAAAGTTCGGGTGGGATAAACGCTCCGATGTTGACTTTCATGAGTGCCTGAGCGAGAGGCGCGTTTTGGACGATGGGAACTCCGTGCCTTTGCGCTTCCTGCACAATTCGCTTCGCCATCCAATCAGTCCCCTTTGCAATCACTTGCGGTGCAGGCAGCGTCTTCGGGTCGTAACGCAAAGCGACGGCATAATGGGTCGGGTTCGTTACCACGACGGTTGCCTCTTTGACCCGTTGGATTTGCCTGTGCATAACGAGTTGCCGATAGCGCCTTCTAAGTTGAGCCTTGACATTTGGGTCACCTTCCGTTTGCTTGAGTTCGTCCTTGACTTCCTGCCTTGTCATCCTCAAATTGCGCTCAACACGCCACCACTGAATTGCGTAGTCAACTGCCGAAAGAACCAGCAAGACGATTGCGCACCGCCAAAGCAAACTCAATCCGACGCTTCCCAAAGCGTTCGTTCCAGTCCGCACATCCATCGTTGAAGTCGCCAAAACCGAGTCCCATCCAGCCTTAACGGTCACAAAGCCGACATAACCGACCAAAGCCGCTTTCAAAACCGCTCTCAATCCATCCCACAAGGTCATTGCGGAAAACATTCGCTTGAAGCCGCTCACCGGGTTGACTTTTTGCCAGTCAAACCTAAGCGGGTAGAGGGTGAACAGAAAGCGCGTTTGGATTGCCCCTGCGAGGAAAGCAATAAGCATCAAACTGGCGATGAAGAGCAACGGCTTGACTAAAACATCCCTCGCCAAAGGTGTCCAATCACCGTTGATAAGCAAAGCGCTCATCGCAGCGTTGAGGGATTTGAACCACGACGGGAAAAGCAAGAGCCCAAGTGCAAAGCCGACGAGCAACACGAGTGTGCCTGTCAGTTCAACGCTTCTCGGCACGAGCCCTTGTTTTCTCGCTTCTTCCCTTCGCCTCGGTGTAGGCGCTTCAGTTTTGTCTGACCAGAACATCGCCATCACCTGCCCAAAGCAAATGCTAAGTTCTGAGTGCGGATAGCAAAGTCGGAACCGAGGCTGCAATATGCGAGAGCAACTTCTCGCAAAGCAGCGGCAAAGCCGTAAAGGAGAAAGCGATGACCAGAACGGCAAGCCCAATCCGCGCCGGCATTCCCCAAAGAAGCACCGAAAGTTGAGGTGCTGCCCGACCCATCATCCCAAGCACAAAGTCAGTTAGCAAAACGATGCCAATTGCTGGGACGACGAAAGGCAAAACTGTCAATAGCCCATTGGCAAGCAGCCCCATCCAGCCTTCGCCAAGTTGCGGTTTGAAAGCAAGTGAGACGCCAACTGGCATCACTTTGTAACTGAACGCCACCGTTTTCACGAGCCAGTAGTGACCCTCAAGTTGGAAGAAAAGGATGCCCGCAAGCAAAGTCGCAGCACGAGCGACAATCGCTGCTTTCGTTCCGAGAAGGGGGTCAACGAGCGCTGAGAAACCGAATCCAACTTGCCAGTCAACGACCTCAGCGACCCACTCAACGAGCCAAACGAAAGCGGCAAAGGAGAAGCCAATAAGCATGCCGATGGCGACCTCACGAAGAATCAGCAATGCGAAAAGGGAAAAATCGTCAAGGGCAATATGGGGCACGAACGCAATTGCTGAGAGGGCAGCGCCGAACGCGACTGCCGCCCGGGCAAGCGGCGGAACTTGATGCGAACCGAGCCCCGGCATCAAAGCCATCGCTCCGCCAAACCTTGCAGCCGCTATCAACCAACGAATCCATTCGTTAAGCCAAACTTCAGGCAACACCATACTCATCGCACCACCTGCGGAATGAGATTGAGCATCCGAACGGTGAATTCAGTTGCAAGCGTCAAGCCCGATGCGCCCAGAAGCAAGGCGATGGCGAAAATTGCCAAAACCTTCGGCACGAAGGTGAGGGTGAACTCCTGAACGCCTGTAGCCGCTTGCAAAATCCCGATGACCAAACCGATGACCAAAGTTGTCAAGAGCAACGGTAATGCGAGCATCAACCCGACCATGAAGGCTTGTCTCAAGATGTCAACTGCGACGGTCGCCGTCATTTGCATCACCCCTTATCACCTTCACCGGACACTTAGCGCCAAGCCTCTCATGAGCAAGTGCCAGCCGTCGGCGAGCACGAAGAGCAAAAGTTTCAACGGCAGCGAAATGAGCATTGGCGGCACCATCAACATGCCCATGCCCATGAGCACGCTGGCGATGACCAAGTCAACGACCAGAAACGGGACGGAGAGCAAAAAGCCAATTTCAAAGCCCGTGCGAACTTCGCTCAAAATGAACGCTGGGATGAGGATGTATGCGGGCAAATCGTCGGGCGTTCTCGGGTTTGGAAGTTTGGCTATGCGAAGGAAGAGGGCGATGTCCTTCTCTCGCACCTGTCGGAGCATGAACTTGTGGAAGGGCTTGTATCCTTCGGCAATGGCTTGCTCAAGGGAAACCTCGTTGCGCAAAAAAGGTTGTAAACCCTTCTCGTTCGCCTCTTGCAAAGTCGGAGCCATGACGAACATTGTCAAGAAAAGAGCCATGCCTATAACGACAGGGTTTGGCGGTGTCTGTGGTGTCCCCATCGCCACCCGAAGCAAACTCAGAACGATGACGATTCTCGTAAAGCAGGTCATTACAGCCAGCAGAAACGGGGCAAGGGCAATGAGAGTGAGCACAGCGAGGATTTGGATTGACTCACGCATCAGGCTCAGTTGTTGTTGGGGACTGGAGGCTTGGGACTGGGGACTGGCAACGGAAACGGCGACGAGAAGCAAAGCGAGTAGCGGGAGCGTGGGGAAGAAACGACGAAGCGAGTTGGTAAGTTTGTTGCGACCACCGACGCTTGTCCCATCCCCGTCCTGTCTTTTGTCCGCTAACTTTTGCTCCAACCCGTTCGCTTGTTCGCTTGACAGTTCGTTGCTGCTCAACTCGGCAAGCAGTTGGATTGACTGCTGCGTCAACGCTATGAGAAACTTGCGGTCGTAACAAGAAACGAGCGCGATACTCTTTCCGCCGCCGAGCGGCAAAAGTTCAATCAGGCGAAGTTTGCGGTCGCCGTTGGTTTGAAACGGTTGCAGCCTTTTGAGCAAGACCCCAAGCCACCAAGCGAGCCCGCAAACTACTGCGCAACTTGCGATTACCCGAACAACCGACGCCATTTCTGTCATCTTGCCGCTCACCGTCCTTTCACAGACGAACTCGGACATGCTCACAGAACAAAATTGTCGGCGCGGTTTAAAACCGCGCCCTACAAACCTTTATGTCGGCTTGATGAGTTCGGTTATTCGGACGCCCAACCGCTCACCCAAGACGACCACGACTTCACCTTTGGCGATGAGTTTCCCTGCGACATAGACTTCAACGGGTTCGCCCACAGCCTTGTCAAGTTCAAGGACGCTCCCCGGCATCAGTTCAAGCAACTCTTGGACGGTCACTTCAACCCGACCGAGTTCAACATGGACGGGCAGTTCCAAGTTCGCAATCACTTCCCACGGGATAGCAGCGCTGTCGTGTTGGTTGTCAGTCGTTTCCGTCAAGTTTGGGAAAGCGACAGGTTGGGCTTCAGATTGCTTTTGTTCCATCATTTCACCTCACCTCGCTGTTGAGTTTTTGGTGGCAAAATTTGGGCTGCCAAATGCCCGTTGGAAATACCCGGGCGAACCCCACACAATGTCTTGCCGTTCCAAACGAGGCGAGCAGGCTCACCTTTGAAGCCGTCAAGAACTATCACATCCCCAACTTGAAGTTGCTTCAGTTCCTTCATCGTTATCCGACCCGACGCCAACACAACCTGCATGGTCACAGGCAGGGACATGACTGGGTGTGAGGCTTTGATGCTGGGTGGGGAAATTTGACGGTGTTGAAATTGCCCTTCCAGTCCCTTTAGAGCGTCCGCTCTCAAAGCAATCCATAAGTGCCCGTTCTCCTGCCCTAACTGGAAGTCGTAGAGCAGGTTGTAGAAGGAAACTTTGTCAGTGAGCATTGCGATTTGCTCCTCTGATGTCAAAAGGTTCTGCATCTGGACTGTTTCCTCTTCCTCGTCGCCAGTTATGACCTTCGTCAAGGAACGGGCTACCTTCTCCAAAAACTTCACCAAAAGGCTGACTTCCAATCGGCTCAAAGTTCGTTGGGAGAGGCTATGAGAGACGGCGCCAGGTCCACCTAACAACCTGTCAATGACCACCATCGCCAAGTTGGTGCTGATGGCTAAGTAATGGTCACCTCGCAACCGACCGGAGGTTACCACGGGAGCGACGAAGGCTTTCCCTTTCCACTCTCCCGCTAACTCGGAAAGCGAGATTAGCCCTTCACTGTTGAGTCTGAGTTCAAAGGTCATCCGAAGCGAGGGTATGAGCGCATATCGCAGGGATTGAGCAAACTGGTCTGCCCACTGGCGAAGCATCGCCCGCTGCCTCGGCGTCAAAATCAAAGTCGCCTGCATGTCATATGGCGTCACCGAAACTCCAGAAAGTAGCCGAGAACGGCGTCGCTGTGACCTGTCACTTTTCGGTTCCTGTCGCTGTATCAAGGCTTGAATTTCTTCTAAGGTCAACATTTGTCCCGTGTCCCTTGTCCCTTGTCCCGTCATTTGCATCTCCTCTCGCCCCCATTCACTGTGCAAGGAAAGTCGTGAAGTAAACATGCTGGACTTCCCCAGTCTCCAAAAGTTGGTTGACTGCCTTCTTGATTCGCTCTCTCAAGTTCCGTTTGCCCTGAGGTGTCAAAAGTTCGCGGAAGGAGGATTTTGAAAGTTCCTCAATGACGGCGTCCAAGATTTTCGCTCTTTTCTCGTCCAATTCCGCTTTGGTGGCGACGGCAACTGGTGGAAGCGATTTACTGTTCTCATCCGTCCCATGTCCCTCGCCTCGCTCTTTGAGGGAGTTTTTGCCCTCAATGCTGCTCGGTGACCCTTTCGCCAACACTTCAAGTTCAATCCCAACTTTCAGGAAACGACCGGGCTCTGCCAAGTTGACAATTTGTTCACCGAGCGGATACATGAAGGTGACGGGCACGATTTCAATTTTCGGGGCTTTGGAATTGCTTGTCGGAATGACTTGCCTCATCAGGAAAGTGCTGATGCCCGCTGCTGCAGCGCCTGCGGCTAAGGCTGCAGCGAGAACGATGAAAAAGGGCAACCTTCCAACCTTCCTCATCTTTAGCACCTCCTCAAGGACGACAATGTGGGCACGGATTGAATTTCATCTCTAAAGCGGCACGGCGGGAGAAAAACATCACCCGAAAGCGATGAGGGATTTGCTTTGCCAACGGGCAACTTTTCCGATGGAAGGTTTGGCTGGTGATATCGCCGATGTAGGAGATTTGGTGGCGCTCAATGACCGACTGAACATTCTCAGCCAAAGGGTCGGTAGCGGAAAGGTGGTGTTCAATGGCTAACCTGAAGGCGAAAGCACCTATGGCAAAAGCGACTATCCAAGCAACCCAATGCCACCAAGGTGGGCTCGGGTTGCGAGGTGCTGGGTGTGCCATTTTGTGCGAAGTGCGTTGTTCAGGGTGCGGAGGCAAGGTCATGGGAGTTTCACCTCCTTTTGGGGCTCACCAAGAGGTTCGCCCCCCTGTTTTTTGAAAGTGTAAAGAGGCTCAGCCCTTTGACCTGTTTCCGTCAGCAGAACAATGTCAACCCTTCTGTTGAGCCTTCTGTTTTCCTCGCTGGTGTTGGGAACCATCGGTCTGAACTCGCCGTAGCCGACCGCTGAAAGCCTTTCAGGTGGAACGCCGCACCGTATCAGGTAACGGACAACCGCAACTGCTCTGGCAAGTGAAAGTTCCCAGTTGCTCGGATACTTGGAGTTGTGAATTGGCAGGTCACAAGTGTGACCTTCAATCCGGATGAAGCGACCAGACTTTTTCAGCACTGGCGCAATTTCTTGAAGGACTCGCTTAGCCGACTCTGAAAGTTCAGCGCTGCCTTTTTCAAAGAAGATGCCATCGGTCAGAAGGCTTACGACCAGACCTCGCTCCTCTCGGTGGATTAGGATTTTGCCTTCAAGCCCTTTCCGCTCAACGAACCTTTCCAAAACCTCCTCCTCGTCGTGCATCTCTGGCTTCTTGCCTGGGAGAAGCGGGACGACTAGAGGCTTCTGGCTTTCAGGTGCTCCGAGCCTGAGGATACCTTTCCCTCCACTCAGGACAGCCGAGCCACCTCCGGCAAAGAGCGCTTGGAACTCTTCCACAAGGGCTTTAAAGCGTTGGATGTCAAGGGTGCTGATGGCGTAAAGCATGATGAAGAGCGCCAACAGCAAAGTGATCATGTCGGCGTATGTTACCAGCCAACGCATCATTCCTGCCGTTTCGTGTCCGCCACCCTCGCCGCTCGTGTGTCCTCTGTTCCTCATTGCTCGCCCTACTCCTTCTCTTTGTTTCGCTGTGATTGCTGCCATATCTGCTCACCTTCCTTGAGGGGCAAGGGACACATTCCGTCCCGTCACGCAGCAGCACCGACAGTTTGTTCGGAGAACTTCGTCCGCTCAGCGGGTGGCAAGTAAGCGGATAACTTTTCGGCAACAAGTCTTGGATTTTCTCCAGCCTGAATTGCCAGAATCCCTTCCAAGGTCAACTCGTAGAGCATTCGCCGTTCAGCGACGCGAGCCTTCAATTTCCCCGCAAGGGGCAGGAAAACAAGGTTGGCAAACCCTACTCCGTAAAGGGTTGCCACGAAAGCCACCGCTATCGCTTTCGCCATCTTCTTCGGGTCATCTGATTGCCCCAGTGCGTGCATCAGACCCAAGACGGCGCCCATAATTCCCATTGTCGGGCAAAAACCACCGATGGCGGTAAAAATTTGCTCGCCCACCTTTTCCCGCTCCTCCCACACTGCAATCTCGCCCTCAAGGACCGCTCGCACTATTTCAGGCTCAGTTCCGTCAACGACCAATTGCAATCCCTTCTGCAGAAACGGGTCATCAATGTTGCGGGCATCCTCTTCAAGAGCGAGCAACCCTTCCCTTCGTGCCTTTTGAGCCAGTTCAACCAGTAGCCTTGCCCGCTCCGACAGCCCAAGCGGCGGTGCAAATAGCGCATCCTTGAGGAACTTGGGTATGCGCATGATGTCGCTTAATGCGAAGGAAACGATTGTTGCCCCGAACGAGCCACCGACAATGAGCACAAACGCTGGGATATTGACCAACGCCGAAAGGTGTGTCCCTTCCAAAATCGCCGTCGCAAACAAAGCGCCGATGCCAAGAACTAACCCGACAACCGTTGCAATGTCCATTACACTGTCACCTCTCCCGCAACATTGACTGATTTGGGTCAGCAGGGATGCTTGATGAGAGGAACCGGCGATATGTCAAGATGCGGGCGATGACCTCTTCAATTTGCTCTTTGACGATGTATCGGTGACCGTTGACCAGAACGATGACTGTGTCTGGCGTTGCTTCCACTGTTTCCACCAACTCGGCGTTTAAGTAAAAGGGGGCGCCGTCAAGGCGATGCACGAGAATCATAGGCATCACCGCCTCAAGTTCAATGCTTCCTGCATCATCTCATCAGCGGCAAGGATTGTCCTCGCTGCTGCCTGAAAACTTCGCTGCGCTATGAGCACCTGCGTCAGTTCCTTAGCCAAGTCAACATTGGACTGCTCAAGACCCGACGCTTGAATGCGACCTGCGCCTCCAACTCCGGGTGGCAGATAGCGAGGCAGTCCCGAGTTGCCCGATGCTTTGAACATGTTGTCCCCCACGCGCTCCAATCCTTCCGGATTGGCGAAGACAGCAACTGCAACTTGAGCCAAAGGTCGCGTCACTCCGTTGGAGAAACTTCCAACGACAATTCCATGAGCATCAACCGACACAGTCTCCAATACCCCAGCACTAAACCCATCTTGAAAGACAGCACCTACAGTGCTCGTTGAAGCGAGTTGATTGAGGGCGGAAAAATCAAGTTGGATGGTTTGAGGCGATAAAGCCCCGTTCGTCAAAGGCAAAGAAATTGTCCCCGAACCAGACTGCCATTGACCCCACTCATTGAACTGGATTGTCCCAGAGCCCACAGGCGAACCGTTGAACTTTGCTTCCCAATCCCATGTGTTGTTGTCTGTCTTCGTCAGTGTCAGTTGAACGAGGTGGGGGTTGCCCTGAGTGTCGTAAACGGTGAAGGACAGCGATTGAGTGGCACCAACCTCTAACCTTGAATCCAAGTTTCCGCCAAATCGCACCAGTGTGGTCTCTTTAGCCGCCAAAGCGCCTCCGACGGGAATTTTGATTGGCTGCAAATCGCTTGCAGGGTTGATGTTGCCCGATTCATCCGCTACCCATCCCAAAAGCAAAGCACCAGTGCCTGCATGAACCAAATTGCCGTCAGCATCAACCCGAAAAGCACCATCGCGAGTGTAAAGCACTTGCCCGTTCTTTGACACCGCAAAGAAACCGTTGCCGATAATCGCCATGTCGGTAGGCATACCCGTCGGCGCAAATGTCCCTTGTGCCAGCCTCGTGATAATCGCTCCAAACGCCACACCCATTCCAACCTGAATCGGGTTCTTACCCCCTTGCCCACCACCAATGGGCACCGTCGGCGCCTGAAGGGTTTGATAGAAAGTGTCAAGGAAATGAAGCGATTGGCTCTTGAAGCCCGGAGTGTTCAGGTTAGCCAAGTTGTTTGCGGTCACTTGAAGCATCAGGTCGTAAGAACTGAGTGCCGACAAAGCCGTGTGAATGACGCCCATCAAAACTCACCTCCATCACAAGTTTTTAGGCTTGGGTTGACAAAGTTGAATCCGAAGCCAACGCCACCTGCCAGACGGCGCTGACAGGGATGGCAAAAGTCCGCTCGCCAACCCTGACGCTGAGGGTTGGAGTTCCCGATAGCGAAACGCCCACAACTTTGCCCGTAAACTCTTCGCCTTCCCATTCGCCCGAGACCATGCGACCCAACAAGAGCATCGCTTGAAAGCGCTGAATGGAATCGGAAACACGAGCCATCTCCCTAGCTGCTTGGAGCGTCACAAATTGCTGAAGCATCTGGTTCATGTCGGCGGTTTGGAACGGGTCTTGCATTTGCAAGTAGGTGAGCAGAAGTTGCCAGAAATCTTCTGCCGACAACTCCGCTCGGCTTGTCCCGTTGGCATTGACCAAGTTAGCCGACACAGGGTTGACAGTCATTGAACTTTCACCTCCTTTCAAGCCCATGTCCCCTCGTCGGGGAGAAAGTTGGCGGGAAGACGGTTGTGGGACGCGCTGGGCAGTCGGCGCCAATCGCCGAAGTGTTCGGCGGGATCCCGCCGCCCGCCTCCCCGCCAATCAGCGACCACAGTCCATTGAGCCAAAAGAATCCCTTGCTCCCAAAGTTGCTGGCGAAGGTTGGGAAGTTGATGAGCCAATTGAGTGGCTAAATTTTCGTCGCTGACCTTCAAGGAAACCTGAACGGCTGGCACTTCGGTTGATGGTTTGTTCGGCAAAGCGACTTGCAATTTGATGCGCTCCCCGTTTTCGTTGAAAGGCAGTTCAACAACCAGACGATGGACGACCTTTTGCAGGTTTTCTACGCTCCCGTTGATGGGCAGATGAGCAGGTCGGCAGGTCGGCAAATCGGAAGTGGGATTGCTTGCAGTTTCCAAGTGCTGAGTGACCGTCGCTGTTGCGCGAACATCCAGCGGATGCGGTGCTTTGGACGGCAAGGTTTGTCCGTTAGTCCTCGGCTCTTGCTCTGAGTGTCTCAGAGGAATGCCTTCGTCAGGAAGTTGACGAGAAGGTGCGGACGAACGACCAACCGAAGAAGCATCTATCCTGTCCCTTGTCCCGTGTCCCTTGTCCCATTCCGCGCCCCTCGTCCCGTGTCCCCTGTCCCGTTTGTCCAATTGTGCAGGATCATCATTGCTACCAATATCCCGTCCCTCGTCCCCCGTCCCGCGTCCCTTGAAATCAAACGCTTGCGCTTTGAGAGGCAGAAGTTTCCCGACTTTCGGCAGTGGGTTCTTGAACTGTGGCTGGGGTTGTCCATCGGGTTGACCCTTCGTCGGATTTGGCTCACTCAAATGCACATCATTTGCCTTGCCTGCATCACCTTGACTAAACGCAACAAGTTCCTTTCGGAAAGTTTCCCAGTAAGCCAAAACCTTTCGGACAAAATTTTGCGTTTCTGGATAAGGCGGGGCGCCGCCGTATCGTCGGACAGCGTTTGGACCTGCGTTGTATGCGGCAACGGCTAAAGCAATGTTCCCGCCAAAACGCTCAATTAAGCCCTTGAGGTATCGGATGCCCCCGTCAATGTTCTGGACAGGGTCAAAGGGATTTTCAACTTTCAAAGCCTTTGCTGTTTCGGGCATGAGTTGCATGACACCCATCGCACCTTTGGATGAGACTGCGTTGGGATTGAAATCGCTTTCCGCCTTCGCTACCGCCAACGCAAGGGCGGGGTCAACACCATATCGCTGTGCAGTCTGAATCAACAGTTGCTGGATAAACTCAACGGAGTTGGGCAGATGGGCAGGTCGGCAGGTCGGCAGATAGGGCACGGGTGGGCTTCCATTTGATAGGCTTTCAATAAGGGCGGAACGCTGGGCGCTGGGCGTGGAACAGGTTGCAGTTAGTAGCGCTATCACCTGCGAGGGATCGTCGGGAGTTGTCATCAATTCCACTACTCCCGTCCCTTGTCCCTCGTCCCCCGTCCCGTTTTTCCCGTGCCCCGTGTCCCATGTCCCTTGTTCCGTCAAAGGCAATTGCCCTAA
>ERZ1669248.127-NODE-127-length-45497-cov-38.195854_pt1 | contig 45497 bp, 45 predicted proteins | sample MGYA00579296_ERZ1669248 | MGnify/ENA primary metagenome ERZ1669248 (study PRJEB41166, sample SAMN08046057) | hot springs metagenome | biome: hot spring; feature: neutral hot spring; material: thermophilic sediment; isolation source: thermophilic sediment from...
TGGGAAGAAAGATTTGAAAAAGAAAAAAAGGAGCGGGAAGAACAAAGACAAAAAGATAGACAAGATTTTGAAGCATGGATTAAATCTGTCGAAGAACAGAGATTAAAAGATAAACAGAATTTAGAAGAGTGGATTAAATCTCTTGAGGAACAAAGGTTGAAAGACAAACAGAGTTTAGAAGCATGGATTAAATCTATTGAAGAAGAAAGATTGAAAGATAAACAAAATCTTGAAGCATGGATTAAGTCTGTCGAAGAACAAAGACTTAGAGACAGGCAAGAGTGGGAAGCCAGAATGAAGGCTTGGGATGAGAAAAGGGAAAGAGACAGGGAAGAATGGAAAGCCAGCTTTGAAGACCTTAAAAGGCAGATGAACCTAAAATGGGCAGAAATGGCAGAGAAGCTTGGAACTATAGTTGAAGATTTAGTAGCACCAAACATAAGAACGATAGCCCAGAAGTATTTTGGTTGTGTAGATGTTGAGTTTGAAGGTATCAGAGTCAAAAAAAGAAGTGTAATCGATAAAGGAAAAAGAAGAGAGTTTGATTTTATAGTAGCATGTGAAGATGTTATTCTACTAAACGAAACAAAATCAACGCCAAGAGTTGAAGACATTTTAAAATTTTCAGATTTTGTAAAAAGTGGTGAGTTTTTTGAGTACTTTCCAGAATACAAAAACAAAAAACTTATACCAATATTTTCTTCAATCTTCCTATCAGAAGACTTAGTTAATCTACTTACCAAAAAAGGTATATACGCTTTAGCGTTTAAAGGTAGTGAGATGGACTTACTAAACTACAACGAGGTAAAAAGAGGTTTTGAAGAAAATTAGAGTAGCCCTTGGACAGATAAATACAGTTTTAGGAGATTTTGATTACAATCTTAACAAGATTTTAGACTATATAAAAGAAGCAGAAAAGTTAGAAGCGGATATAATAGTATTTCCAGAATTAGCCCTTACAGGTTATCCACCAGAAGACCTTGTTTTAAAACAGTCCTTTATAGAAAAAAACACGGAGTATATAAAAAGGCTATCTCAAAACGTTGGTAATATTGTCGTTATAGTTGGTTTTATAGACAAGCAGGAAGATATTTACAACGCAGCAGCTATAATACATAAAGGAGAGATAAAAGGAATTTACCATAAACAGTATTTACCAAACTACGGAGTTTTTGATGAAAAAAGGTATTTTCAGGAAGGAAAGAAATTAACCATTTTACAGATAGAAAACTACAAGTTTGGAATATCCATATGTGAAGATATATGGTATCCAGAAAATCCGATAAACACTTACTCTATCGAAGGTTGTGAAATTATCTTTAACTTAAATGCATCACCTTACAGTGAAGGAAAACCAAGAAAAAGAGAAGAACTTTTAAAAGTAAGGTCAAGGGATAACTTAGTATCGATAGTGTATGTTAATCTGGTTGGTGGACAGGACGAGCTTGTCTTTGATGGAAACAGTTTAATCTTAAATCCAGATGGAGAAATACTTGCAAAAGGTAAACCTTTCGAAGAAGATTTAATCGTTGCAGATATAGACTTAGAGGAAATATTCAGAAGGCAGTTAAAAGATAACCGATTAAAAAATCTAAGGTCTAACTACAAAAGACAAGAAAATGTTGAGATAATAAATCTGGACTATAACCTGAAAGATAAAAAGACATATATACAACGAAAACTTTACCCTGAAATCTCAGATGTAGAAAGCAACTACAAAGCCTTAGTTTTAGGTCTTAGAGATTACATAAATAAAAACGGTTTTAAAAAGGTTGTTTTAGGTTTAAGTGGTGGAATAGACAGTTCGTTGGTTGCTACTATAGCCGTAGATGCCCTTGGAAGTGAAAACGTAAAAGGTGTTTTAATGCCATCACCTTACACCTCAAAAGAGTCAATAGAAGATGCCTTAGAACTATCAAAAAACCTAAATATACAAACTTTTACAATTCCTATAACAAACCTTTTTGAAGCTTACTTAAAAGAATTTAGCGAAATTTTTAAAGATTTAAAACCAGACACTACCGAAGAAAACTTACAGGCAAGAATTAGAGGAAACATTCTTATGGCACTTTCTAACAAGTTTGGTTGGATTGTCTTATCTACTGGAAATAAGAGTGAGATGAGTGTAGGCTATTCTACACTTTACGGTGATATGGTTGGCGGTTTTGCCGTATTAAAAGACGTTTTAAAAACAAAAGTTTATGAACTATGTAGATACAGAAACTCAATATCGAAAGTTATCCCAGACAGAGTCCTTACAAAGCCACCTTCAGCAGAACTAAGGCCTAACCAAACAGATGAAGCGGAACTTGCACCTTACCCAATTTTAGACCAAATAATAAAACTCTACGTAGAAGAAGACTATCCAGTGGAAGATATAATAAAGTTAGGTTTTGACGAAAAATTAGTAAAAAAGATAGTAAAACTCATAGATACAAACGAGTATAAAAGAAGACAATCCCCAATAGGAATAAAAATAACGGAGAGAGCTTTTGGTAAAGACAGAAGAATGCCTATAACAAACAGATTTAGAGAGTTTTAAAAAATGGATATACATCTTATTTTTCTTTCTTTAGCTCTGATTATATTTTTCGGTAGAGTTTTAGGAGATTTGTTTAATAAGTTTGGTATTCCGTCCGTTATTGGTGAAATTTTTGCAGGTGTAATTTTAGGAGTAAGTGGCCTTGGACTAATCCAACCTAACGATGCTATAAAGGTTTTGGCAGAGATAGGTATTATTCTACTTCTTTTTAAAATTGGGCTTGAAGCGGATATCCATCAGTTAAAAAAAGTAGGTGTGTCTGCCTTCATCGTTGCAACAGTAGGAGCATTTTTACCAATGGTTTTTGGGGCATACGTAAGCTACTACTTTTTTAACCTTTCGTTTGCTACATCTTTATTTATAGGTGGGACTCTAACTGCTACCAGTATAGGTATAACTGTAAAAGTCTTGTCAGACCTTGGAAAAATGAACCAAAGGTTTGCTCAAATAGTTTTAGGAGCAGCCGTTTTAGATGATATTTTTGGAGTTGTTATTTTAGCAGTTTTATACGAATTTTCAAAGACCGGAACAGTAGATATAAACTCTGTTTTAAAGATGTTAGTTTACATTGGAACATTTTTCTTGCTTGCACCCATTCTTGCTAAAATATTAGCAAAACTGATTAACATCTTTTCAGAAAAGCTACAAAGTGAAGAGTTTATCCCGGTAGCAATAATGTCAATGGTTTTTTTCTTTGCATACTTATCCCATAAGTTAGGTTCTCCAGAAATCTTGGGAGCTTTTATTAATGGACTTGCTTTATCAAGAAGATTCGTGATACCTTTTGCAACTTTCCTAAGAATTGAAGAAAAAGAAAAGATGACAAGTAAAATTGAACATTCCATAGAACCACTCATTTTTGTTTTAACTCCAATTTTCTTTGTTTATGTAGGACTAAGCTTAAATCTTAAAATGATAGATTTCTCATCGTTAGCTTTCTGGAAGTTAGCCTTAAGTCTGTTGTTTATAGCTATTTTAGGTAAAGTTTTGGCAGGTTTTTTAATCAAAGCTTCACTAAAAGAAAAACTACTTATTGGTTTTTCAATGTTGCCAAGGGGAGAAGTAGGTTTGATTTTTGCAGAGATTGGTAAAAATGCTAAACTTTTTAACGACTTAATCTACGCAGTTATAATATTTGTAGTAGCTTTTACAACATTTATAGCTCCTTTAGTTTTAAAAATGTTAGTAAAGGAGTAGTTTTATGGAAAAATACTACCTTCTAAAAACTGAACCTACTGAATACTCTTACGATGATTTAGAAAAAGAAGGTAAGACCGTTTGGAACGGTGTCAAAAATCCTTTAGCTCAAAAGTTTATAAAATCTATGAAAGTAGGAGATAAAGTCTTTATATACCACACAGGCAACGAAAGAGCTATTGTAGGACTTGGGGAAGTAGTATCCCAGCCATACTTAGACGAAAATAACCTTTACGTGGTAGATGTAAAACCTATAAAAAGGTTAAAACCATTAACTTTAAAAGAAATTAAATCTATGCCTGAGTTTAAAGATTTTTACCTTGTAAAAATGCCAAGGCTTAGTGTTATGGAAGTCCCAGAAAATTTGGTAAAATTAATATTAGAAAAAACCCAGTGAGAGGTGAGAAAAATGTCTTTTTTAGTGGAGTTTGCTATGTTTCCTACAGATAAAGGAGAAAGTGTTAGCCCTTACGTAAGCAGAATAATAAAGATGATAGACGAATCCGGTATACCTTACAAACTAACTCCAATGGGAACAGTTTTTGAAGTTGATACTATGGAAGAAGCTTTAAACGTTATAAATCAAGCTTATAAACAACTTGAACCAGACTGTAACAGAGTTTACACGGTTATAAAGATGGATATAAGGAAAGGAGCAGAAAAAAGAATAGAAGGAAAGATAAAATCCGTAGAGAAAAACTTAGGAAAGGAAGTTAAGAAATGATAATTACAAGACTTAGATTAGAAAACTTCTTAGCCCACGATAATACCGATATAGAGTTTTCTCAATCTGGTATAACAGCCATAATAGGCGAAAACGGATCAGGAAAAACGTCAATTTTAGAAGGTATATACTACGCTCTTTTTGGAGAGTCGTCAAAAGGAAACCTTGGAGATATAGTAAAGTGGGGAAGAAGTGGAGCTTCCGTTGAACTTGAGTTTATAAAAGGAAATAGGCGTTATAAAATCGTAAGAGAAATAAAGAAAACAAGTAAAGGTAATACCACAAACGCTTTCCTTTACAGGATAGAAAACTCAAGAGAAATACTCGAAAAACATAAAAATCTAAACAAAGAACTTCCAGCCATAACCGGCCTTTCAAAGAAAACCTTTTTAAACTCAGTCCTTGTAAGACAAGGAGAGATAGAAGGATTACTAAGACTAAAACCATCAGAGAGAGAAAAAGTTATAGAAGAACTTTTAGACCTACATCTTTACGTAAAACTTCAAGAGAAATATAAAGAACTTAGAAGAAAAGAAGAAAACAACTTAGAGTTATTAGAGTCTCAAAAAATAAACAAAGAAGAGATAGAAAAGTATCTAACAGACATTGAGTCTAAACTAAAAGCGTTGGAAGAAGAGATAGAAAAATTACAAAAAGAGAAAGAAAATATAGAAAACCAGCTAAAACAAGTAGAAAAATCCTTAGAAGATGCTACAAAAAAAGAAAACGAAAAGAAAATTAAAGAAGTAAATCTAAGAAACGTAGAAATCAGACTTAAAGAGTTAGAAAATCAACTACAAGAGATTAGAAATTTAAAAGAAAAGTTGCCAAGTTTAGAAAAAGACGTAGAAAAACTACAGGAACTTGAGAACACTTACTTAAGACTTCAAGAGATAAAAAATATCAACCTTGAACTAAACCAAATTTTAGAAAATTTAAAAGAAATCCAAGAAAAAATAAAGTTTAAACAAAGCTTTGAACCAGTCTTTAAAGAGATAGTCGAAAAAAGTGAAGAATTAAAAAACTTAAACGAAACAATAAAAGATTTACAGAGAAAAAAAGGAGAAATTTCACAGCTTCAAAACCAAATTCAGCAAAAAAGCAATGACTTAAAAAACAAAGAAGACAAATACAAACAAATCGTAAACGAGCTTTTAACATACTACGATAAATTCAGAATGCTACTTTTGAACCCACTTATGATACAGGAACATATAAATCAAAACGAATACAAAATTCAACATCTTGAACAAGAAATAACCTCTATAAAAGAGCAAAAAGCTACCGTAGAAACAGAAGGAAAGCAGTTAAGACAAAAACTTGATAATCTAAACTCTATCCAAGGAGAGTGTCCTACTTGCGGAAGACCACTGGAAGAACATAAAAAGGAAGAGTTAAGACAAGAGATAGAAAAAGAGCTTGTAGAAAAAAGAAATCTATACAACCAACTTAAACAGAAGGAAAAAGAACTGTCAGAAGAGTTAGAAAAACAAAAGAAGATAAAAGATTTACTATTACAGTTAAATGTTATCTACGAATCAATCAAAGAAGTAAAGAAAGAAGTAGAAGATGGTAAGTTTAAATTAAAAGCTTTAGAAGATCAAGTAAAGAATTTAGACTCTCTAATGGAAAAAGAAAAAGAAATAAAGGAATTTATAGACAAACACAGAGAAGATTTTGGCTACTACCAGAAAATTTTAAAAGAAAACTTAGAACAAAAAGAAAAGGAACTTTTAAACCGTAAAATATCCTTGGAAAACTCTTTAAACCAAAAACTTACTGGATTAAACGTAGACCTTAACTTGATAGACAAAGAAATTTCAAAGATAAACTCTGAGATAAATCTACTAAAACCAAAGAGAGATTACTACAACCAGATTTTAGCAAAGATAAAAGAAGAAGAAAAACTTTTAAAAGAAAAGGTAGAAAAAGAAGAAGAGAAAAAACATTTAGAAGAAGATATCCAAGCTTTACAAACTCAACTAAACGATTTAAACATTGAAGGCTTGAAAAATCAAAAGGAAAAACTTACACAGACAATACAAGAAAAGTTAAATCTGATGTCAGAAAAAAATATAGAGTTTGGAAAGTTGAAAGGAGAAAAAGGTATATTAGAGCAGCAACTGATACATGCAGAAAGACAAGAACGTGAAATGGAAAATCTAAGAGTTAGAATAAAAAAATACCAAAAGTTAGAAAATGCTCTACAGCAACTACAAAAACTACTAAAGGATAACGCCCTTTACAACATACCGAGAATAACGGAAGACATCTTTAGCAAGTTTGGTTTTAACCAGTTTATAAACCTTAGATTTACCGATAAATACGATATTGAGTTAACTGCAAACGCCTTATCCTCATCTGATATAAAGGTAAGTATAGATGCTTTAAGCGGTGGTCAGAGAATAGCTTTATCTATAGCTCTTAGATTAGCAATAGCAAAAATTCTAAACGAAAAGACAGACTTTTTAATCTTAGATGAACCTACAATCCATCTTGATGAATCTCGAAAAAAAGAACTTGTAGATTTACTTGGAGATTTAAAAGAAAGCAATTTTATAAGACAGCTTATCGTAGTAACACACGACGATGAAATAAAAGAAAGAGCCGACGTTATTTATAAAGTAAGCTACGGCTCAGTTGTAAACGTTGAAGCTGTTAGTTGATAGAATTACTTAAAGAAATTTAGCAACGTTAACTGTCTGTTTTGGTTGAATACGGATATAAGGGCTTGGTATGCAAGTTGGGCTTTCTGTAGGTTTGTTATAGCTTCTGCCGCTTCTGCATCTTCAAGTTTTGAGATAAGCTCATTGTTAAACACTTGATTTTTCTCGTTTATAGATTTTAAATCTTGAATGGTCTTTATCTGAGTTCCTATAACTGACCTATACTGCATTACGTTGTTTAAACCTATATCAAAAGCTTCAAGGATTTTAACGTTAAGGATTTTATCGTCTTTGTCTTTGTCTTTGTCTTTGTATTTTTTTATGTTTATAGTAGCCGTGTTTAACTCTCCAAGGCTGCCAGTTCCGGCTATGGCTCTATCAATAATATCTACAATCTTATCTATAGCTTCTGTTATTATCATTTTGTTTGATAAACTGTTTACTCCAATATAAACTGCTCCGTTAAAAGTTGTGTTTAACTCTACACCGGGAGCAACTGGCACTTTTGTCTCTTTAGTTTCACCTTGGTAAGTTCCATCTGCCGCAAAAGGGTCTGTTTGAGTTTTTATACCACCGAAGATAGCAGTATCTCCAATTTTAAAGTTAGCTTGTTTGATTATGTAATCTTTCATATTTACAAAGTAATCTCTTAAGACTTTTGCATCTTCCTTATCTAAAACACCTGTATTTAAAAGTCTTATTATTTCAACTCTTATCTCCTGTCCTGCTTTAACGATAGAGTCTAACTGGGTTTCGGCAGAATCTAAGACGTTTTGGACAAAATCCATATTTCTGCCGAACCTTTCTATATCTTGGTTTATAGTTTTTAACCTTAAAGATGCAACCGTTGCTACTGTATCATCGGAAGGAGAAAGAAGTTTTTTGCCTGATGCAATCTGTCTTGTATACTTCTCTATCTCATTCTGTCTTATTTGATCGTTCTTTATATAGTTATCGTATCTTAGTAAATCTGTTATTCTCATAGCTAAAACCTCTTTTGGAAGGTTTCCCTTTTAGTTTATTATCGATAGTTTTTTAAAAATTTTTAACTACTTTATCAAGCCAAGTATCGTTTGCATAAGTTCATCGGTTACGGTTATTATCCTTGCTGAAGCTTCGTATGACCTTTGCAGTTTTGTTAGGTTTATAAGCTCTTCGTCCATGTTTACACCAGTTATACTTTTCATTTTTTCGGTAATAGCATCGTAAAGGTATTTATTGTTTTGTTGCTGTTGTTTTATGTAAGAAGAAGTGGACGATACTTCTGCTACCAGTTTTGTATTGTAAAATTCTGCAAATGTGTGTGTTTTTATAAAGTCGTAATTTGTAGGGTCGTTTAACGATGCTTTTAAGTCTGATTCTTCCGTAGAGTCAAGGACTGGCTGTGGTGAGTTAGTCTGTGATGGGTTAGTGTATAGAGAAGTGTATAGATTTGATATGTTGTTTTTTAGTCCAAGTAGGTTTTTGCCGTTTGTGTTGTCTGAATTTAAATAATTTGGGTCTGAAGCAAGGGCAACTTTTTTAGGGTCCGTTATGTTTATGTATACGTTTGACGCATCTATTTTTGTTCCAGATTTTGAAGGGTCTATTGTGAAAAAGTCAGTGTTTGTGCTTCCATCAAGTCCATAACCTTGTCTATGGACTTTATTAAAAACTGTAGTTAAGACTGTAACAAAATCGTTTAATTTATTTAACTGTTCGTTTACTTTATCTATAGTCTTTAAGTTTCCACCGACTTGACCGTTTTGTATCTCTTTTGTAATGTCTGCAACGTTGTTCCATTTAACTACTGCATTTCCGTTTGAATCTGTTTCGAAAGACAGTTGAGTGCTTTCAATTCCAACTACAAGACCGTAACCTTTTGCTGTAAACACGTTTACCGTGTTATCTTCGTTGAAAACCACTTTAGTATCTATAAGGTCGCTTAACTGTTTTATTAGTCTATCTCTTTCGTTTAAGTATTCGTTGTTTACTTCAATATCCAATGTTTTTGTTTTTATACTTTGGTTTAGTTTTGCAAGCTGAGATGTTATCTGGTTTATCTGATTAATCTGGTCCCTAACTTTTAAGACTGTTTGTTGTTTTAAATCTTCTAAAGCTTTATCTGTGTTTCTGATTTTTCCTACCAAAGTTTGAGCGTTTGCTAAAAACTGAGACCTTGCGGCTAAATCATCTGGTTTTATCAACATATCGTTTATTGAGTTAAAAAATGTATTTAAATCTGAAGAAAATCCAGTTCCAAGTGCATCGTTAAATATGGTTTCTATGTTAGAAAGTCCAGAAGCAAATTCGTTATCGGAGTTTAATTTTTGGTTTAAATCTATGGACCTGCTGAATAATGATTGGTCAAAAACTCTTATAATTTTATTCATAAAGACACCACTTCTTGGTAAATCCTGAAATACTGGTATCTCTCTGTTGTAGCCTTCTGTTGAAACGTTTGCTATATTTTTATTTGTAGAGTTTACTCCTCTTTGGAATGTTAGTAAGCTTTGACCTGCGGCTGAAAGAATACCAAACAAGGAAGACATAGTTAAACCTCCGTGTAGTCTTATAATATTATTATCGCATTTTTTTAAAAAACTTTTATCGGAAGGTTTTAAATGAAAAAGTATTTAGGATTAGATGTAGGTGGCACATTCTTGAAAATTGCCTTCAAAGAGAATGAAACTATAAAAACCGATAAGATATCGATAAAGGATTTTATCGAAGATAAAGATAAATTTTTGAATTTTCTAACTGAAACGGTAGATTTTTACAAACCTGATAGGGTAGGTATAGCCGTTGCAGGACTTGTAGATAAAAAATCTGGCCTTTTAACAAACTCTCCGAATTTAAGAGCTTTGGAAGGTTTAAACATAAAGGGATACTTAGAAAAAAACCTGAATGTGGAAGTTTTTATAGACAACGATGCTAACGTTGCTGCTTTTGGTGAGTATGTTTACGGAAATGGCAAAGGTAGTAAAGTTTTAGTTTGTTTGACGCTTGGGACTGGTTTAGGTGGTGGACTGGTTTTAGATGGAAAGATTTTTTCTGGTGTCTCTGGAAGTGCTATGGAGATAGGACATATAACTGTTGAAAAAGATGGTTTTCCTTGCCACTGTGGAAGGAAAGGTTGTCTTGAAGCTTACGTTTCTTCTTACGGTCTTGAAAGGATACACTGTATCTTAACGGAAGATAAAAAAACTTCGTTTGAGATAATATCTCTCTTAAGAGAAAATGATAAAAAAGCTTTAGAAAGTTTTGAGATATTTACACACTACCTTTCAATCGGTATTATGAATATAGTTCATATTTTTAATCCAGACAAGGTTTTACTGTCTGGTGGAATAGTGGAAAACTTCCCTGAGACTATAGATTTGGTAAAAAGTAAGATAAATAGTCTCGTGTTTCCTCTTCCTTTGAGAGATTTAAATATAGATGCAGGAAAACTTGGAAGTTGGAGTGGGGCTTACGGAGCTTTGGCTTTAGCTGAAAGTTACTCTTCGTAGTATTCTGCTCCACCTTCTTCCGTTTCCCATACAACAACCTTTAAAAGAGTAGGATACTTTTCCTTAACTTTGTAGTATATATGTCTTGCTACGTTTTCCGCACTTGGAGAAAAGTCGTATATGTCGTTCATACATTTGTAATCTGGTAATATCCCTTTTAAAAACTCTTTTATCTCTATAAAATCGTATCCCATTCCACCGTTATCTAACTTATCGGCTTTTATGAAAAGTTCAACCATCCAAGTGTGACCGTGTAAAGGTTCTGGTTGTCCATGGTAATCTGTTAAGAAATGTGCTGAGTTAAACTTTTGTCTTACTCTTACCACATAAGGCATAATTTTTTACTCCTGAAGTGTTTTTTATGACATTTTACATAAAACAAGTATTGATTAATTTATAACATAGTTATATATTATTTTTCAAGAAGGTCCGCGGGGGTGGTTATCTACCTGAAAAGGTAGATAGCCTGAGAACACACCCTTGGAACCTGATGCAGGTAATCCTGCCGTAGGGAAGCGGGCGTGGAAAAACCTCCAAGCCACCTTCCTTAAAGCAGGTCTAAATACGAAAAACTACTACACTTGGAGGTTTTTATTATGAGGTTCTATGTATCAAAACGTAGAGGTCAACCAAACGTAACTCAGATGCACTACGCTCGTCAAGGTATAATCACAGAAGAAATGGAGTATGTAGCAAAGAGGGAGGGCCTTCCCGTAGAGCTTGTTAGAGAAGAGGTTGCAAGGGGAAGGATGGTAATACCTGCAAACATAAACCACGTCAACCTTGAACCTATGGCCATAGGTATAATGGCAAAATGTAAAGTAAATGCAAACATCGGAAACTCTGCAGTCACTTCTGACATCGAAACAGAACTTGAGAAGTTAAGAGTAGCATTGAAGTATGGTGCCGATACTGTTATGGACCTTTCTACTGGTGGTAACCTAAATGAAATCAGAAAAGCTATAATCGAAAACTCACCTGTACCAGTAGGAACTGTTCCTATATACCAAGCTTTACAGGAAGTAAGAAGCATAGAAAAACTCACAGAACAAGACATTTTAGATATCATAGAGCTTCAAGCTCAACAAGGTGTTGATTATATGACTATCCACGCTGGAATACTTAGAGAGTTTTTACCACTTGTTAACCACAGGCTTATGGGAATAGTTTCAAGGGGTGGTTCTATCATAGCACAATGGATGGTGGTTCACGGTAAACAAAACCCACTTTACACAAACTTTGACAAAATCTGTGAAATATTCAAAAAGTATGATGTAACATTCTCCCTCGGTGATGCATTAAGACCGGGATGTATAAACGATGCATCTGATGAAGCTCAGTTTGCAGAGTTAAAAGTTTTAGGAGAATTAACTAAGAAAGCTTGGGAACACGATGTTCAAGTTATGATAGAAGGTCCTGGACACGTACCTATGGACCAAATAGAGATGAACATCAAGAAACAGATGGAATGGTGTCATGAAGCTCCATTCTACGTATTAGGTCCGTTGGTAACAGATATAGCTCCCGGTTATGACCATATAGCTTCCGCTATAGGTGCTGCTATGGCTGGATGGTATGGAGCTTCTATGTTATGTTACGTTACACCTAAAGAACACCTTGGACTTCCAAACGCAGAAGACGTAAAACAAGGTCTTATAGCTTACAAAATAGCCGCCCACGCTGCTGACCTTGCAAGACACAGAAAAGGAGCTAAAGAATGGGACGATGCTATGGCAAGAGCAAGGTATAACTTCGATTGGGAAAAACAGTTTGAGCTTGCAATAGACCCAGAAACTGCGAGAAAATATCACGACGAGACACTTCCACAGGAAGGTTATAAATCTGCTAAGTTCTGTTCTATGTGTGGACCTTCTTTCTGTGCTTACAGAATATCTCAAAACGTTCAAGATGCAGTTAAAGAAAACGAAATAGAGTTTCTTCCTATCATAAAGTAATCCCACAAGCCTCCCGACAGGGAGGTTTGTCTTAAAAATGTATCTTTTTGTAAAACCAAATCTTAACTGTTTCTACAAGCACTATATAACCAACAACTATAGCCAGTATAGCTAAAAACAAAGTGCTATTTAACGGATAAAGTTCCAAGATGGTTCCTAACGGTGTAAATGGAATAGCAAGTCCTGTGAATGCTACGATTAAAACAGTGTAAAGTAAGTATTTATCCGGTTTTGATTTATAAAATCTGAATTTTGTTCTAAGTATAAGTATTACAAAAAGTTGAGTTAGTAGGGCTTCTATAAACCAACCAGACCTAAATTCTTCTGGTGTAACCTTAAAACCGTAGATTAACGTAAGAAAAGTAATAAAGTCAAACACTGAACTTAACAGACCAAATATTACCATAAAATACTTTATAAATCTTAAATCCCACTTTTTAGGTTGTCTTATCCAGTCTTCATCTACCCTATCTTTTGGAATAGATACAACGGCAATATCAGTTAAGAAGTTTTGAAACAGTACCTGCTTGGGAAGTAATGGTAAAAATGGAATTATAAAAGATGCACCAGCCATACTGAAAATATTACCAAAGTTTGAGCTTGTCTGCATAAACAGATACTTTAAAGTGTTTATAAAAGCCTTACGACCTTCCAATATACCAGCCAGAATTACTTCTAAGTCGTTTTTTAGTAAAACTATATCTGCCGATTCTTTAGCTATATCTACAGCATTGTCAACAGAGATAGATACATCTGCAACCTTCATAGCAGGAACATCGTTTACTCCATCTCCTATGAAACCTACTACGTTGCCGGCTTTTCTTAGGGCTTGTATTATGTCTTCTTTTTGCGAAGGTGTTAACTCTGCAAATATGTCGTAATTTTCTACAACTTTTACAAGAGCGTCAGGATGAATGTTTTGTAGTTCCTGAGAGGTTAAAACTTTGTTTAATCCAAGTTTTTCTCCTATATGTTTTGCAACGAACCTGTTATCTCCAGTTAGTATAACTATCCTAATTCCTTTCTGGTCAAGCTCTTCTATAACTTTTTCAACGTTTAGTTTCAATGGGTCTTCAAATATTAGAAATCCTATGAAAATCATATCGCTTTCATCAGAGAAATCTATGGAATTTTTGTCTATAAACTTGTAAGATACACCTATTACTCTGTAGCCGTTTTCTGAGTATCTGTCTAATGTTTCAAAAATCTTACTTTTTAATTCATCAGTTAAAGGAAGTGTATTACCATTTATTTTTAAGTATCTGGATATTTCGATTATGCTTTTTACGGCTCCTTTTGATATTAAGATATTTTTATCTTCATGCTTTACTAAAATTGAAAGTCTTTTTCTGTTAAAGTCGTATGGTATTTCATCTAATTTATGGTATTTAGTAGTATCTAAATTTTTAAAGGATAGAATTGCATCGTCTATAGGATTTTTAAAACCTGTCTGGAAAAAGGCGTTTATGTAAGCATAATGAAAGATTTCATCGTTAGTTTTGTCTTCAACGTCCTTAAAACCAACAACCTTCATCACACCTTGGGTTATTGTTCCAGTTTTGTCGGTGCATAGAACGTTCATACTTCCAAAGTTTTGTATAGATACAAGTCTTTTTACTATTACTTGTTTTTCTGCCATTTTTTTAGCGCCAAACGATAAAGTAACTGTAACGATTGCTGGAAGTAGTGTTGGTGTTATACCTATTGATAAAGAAAGAGCAAATAAAAACGATTCTACAACTGGTCTGTGAAAGTAAACGTTTACAAAAAATACAAGAATTATCATAATGAAAGCTACCTGCATAAGTAGGTAGCCAAACCTTCTTAAACCTACTTCAAAATCCGTTTCAACTTTTATATCTTTGTATTTTGAGGCTATTTTTCCAAACTCTGTCTCTTTTCCCGTTGCTATACATAAAGCTTTTCCATAACCACTTACTACGTAAGAGCCCATAAACACGTTTTGACCTTTCTCTTTTTCTACAGGGTAAGACTCTCCAGTCAAAACGGACTCATTTACAAACAAATCCTTAGACTCTACTAAAATACAGTCTGCCGGAATAATATCTCCAGCCGTAAGTATTACAACGTCACCTCTTACAACTTCTTCTACCGGTATGTCTTTTTTTTCTCCATCTCTTAAAACTGTGGCTTTGACTTTTACAAGATGTGTAAGGCTTTCTATAGTCTTATGGGCAGACCTTTCCTGAAAAAAATCTACAATTGAGCCTAAAATTACTATAAGCAATATTATGATGGACTCAAACTCATCTCCTAAAAAGAAAGACAAAGTAGCTGCAGCTAACAGAAGTAGAATAAAAGGACTTTTAAACTGATTTAAAAAAAGTTTTATATCAGAGAAACTTCTTTTATCTTCAACTGTATTGTATCCATAAAGTTTTAGCCTTTTTTGAGCTTCTTTCTGTGTTAGCCCTTTTTCTAAATCTGTATTTAGCTTTCTTGCAAGTTCTAAAATGTCCATATACTTAAATATAATTAAAACTTTAACCTTTGCCTAATACACTGTTTTTGTACCCGTAGAAAAAGTATATAAGTATGCCTACTACAGTCCAGACGAAAAACCTTAACCATGTATCTAAAGGAAGACCTGCCATTATGAATAAAAGGAACATTAGATTTAAAGGTAAAAGTAGGTTTGGAGCTGGTAATTTAAATGTAGGATTTATGTTTGGATTGTTTCTTATCGTTATTGCTGCAACTCCTACCATAAAATAAGCAAACAATGTTCCTATATTAACCATCTCAGCCAACACTTTTAAAGGTAGAAAACCTGCTAAAATCGATAAGAATACACCACCTAAAATTGATGCTTTGTAAGGTGTTTTAAACCTTGGGTGAATATCGGCAAAAGTTTTAAAGAAAAGACCATCTCTTGCCAAAGAGTATAAAACTCTTGTAAAGCCAAGACCCATAACTATCATAACACTTGTTATTGTTATAACTGCACCTACAGATATAAAGTCTGCCACCCATTTTTCGTTAAGTTGATACATAGCGTATGCAAGAGAGTCTGGTTTTCCATCGTAAGAGTAGTAAGGAAGAACTCCTACAAGCACGAAAGACACGGCTATGTATAAAACTGTACTTATTCCGAGAGCTAAAATTAATCCTTTTGGTAGAGTTTTTTGAGGGTCTTTGGTCTCTTCTGCTAAAGTAGCTACGGCATCGAAGCCAAGGTATGCAAACACTATTAAAGATGCAGCAGTCCAAACTCCTTTCCAACCAAAAGGTAAAAAGTTGTTAGTAATGTTTTCAAGTTTTACATACTTTATACCTATAAAAATAAACACAACCAAAACGGTTATTTTTAACAACACTATAAAAAAGTTTACTTTTGCACTTTCTTTTATTCCAACAGTTAAAAGAGTAAAAACTGCAATCATACCTATAAATGCAAAAAGGTCTATAAATGTTCCCTTTGAAGGGTCAAACGCACCAGTCAAAGCAGTTGGTAAATTAAGTCCAAAGTTCTTCTCTAAAAATGTTCTTAGATATCCAGACCATCCTGTTGAAACGGCAGCAGCTGCCACTCCATACTCAAGTAAGATGTTCCAAGCTACAAGCCAAGCTATTATCTCTCCAAGGGTTGCGTAAGTGTAACTGTAAGCACTTCCAGACACAGGAAAAGCAGAACTAAATTCAGCATAAACCAAAGCTGTAATACCTATAGCTACTGCAGACAGTATAAAAGACAACACTATTGCAGGACCGGCGTAGGTTGCCGCAGCCTGACCGGTTATAACGAATATTCCAGCTCCTATAATACCACCAACACCTATAAATACTAAATCCCAAAGTCCAAGACTTCTTTTTAGACCTGTATCGACATTATCGTAAGTTCTTTTTCTAAAAAATCTATTCATACTTACCTCCATCAGGTTTATACTTTATTTAAGATTTTAACATTTCTCGAAGGACTAGAGTAGTGTAAATGAACTTGATTTAACTTGATAAAGGTATTATAATATTATTATATAACGATGTTATAAAGTACTTAATTTGAAATAAATAGGAGGTTTGAAAATGATAGAAGTGAAAGAAGACATTTTTATCGGTGTAGAAGATATGGATGAACAACATTTAAAATTATTAGAACTTTTAAATAATGTAATCAATTTACTACACGAAGGTAAAAAAGAAGAAGCCATGCATCTATTTAACAGAGAAATTTTAGATTATACAGAAAAACATCTTGCTGATGAAGAAAAGTTTATGGAATCTATAGAATATCCAGAACTTGAAAACCATAAAAAAATTCATGAAGTATTCCGTAGAGAAATTCAAAACTTAGCTCCTTACATAGAGCAAGGAGATCCAAAAGCATTTAGGGAAGCCTTGGCTTTGGCTTGGGGATGGCTTTATAATCATATAACAAAAACAGACAGGAAATATGCAATTTATGCAAGAGAGAGATGCTTAATTTAAATTTAAACTATTTTTTCTAAATCTTCAGGATATGGATAAAGATACTTTTGAGAAGATAGATACTCGTCTTCGAACCTGTAAATGAAGTTTTTAATAAACTCTAACGTAACTTTTAAATATAACCTGTCTTCTTTCATTTTTTGAAGTAGGTTGGAAAAGTGCCTTCTTTCTCCGGGTTTTAGCAAGTCCGAAAAGTGTCCGTATATGTGCTGTAGAACGTTTATATGTCTATTTATCGTTTGATGTTTGGAAAAAGTATCCTTAAATAGTTCTTCGTATCTTTTTATAGTGTCTTCAAAACCAATTTTATCCCAGTTAGCTATAAGGTTTCCCATAGTTTTTAGATTTTTGGGAGAGTATAGCATATAAAGGTATTTGTAGCGTTGATGGAACTTGATAAGGTCTTTGATTGATTTAGCACTGTTTTTTAAACATCTAAAGTCTGCGTAAGCAAATATTTTTGTCAAAAAGTCTCTTCTTATCCAGTAATCGTTTAACCTTCCTTCATCTTCTACAGGTAAATGGGGAAAGTATTTTTTAGCATAACTTGCAAAAATCCCATCAGTCTTACCTATGGAGTGTTTTAAATCATCTTTGTAAAGTTTTGCATCCATCACACCACAGCTGGGGGACTTTGCTTTAAGAAAAAATCCATCTACTTCTTTTAGTTGATTTAGAAAATTTTTAGAAAAATCTTCAAGCTTTTCGGTATAGTCTGTTTTTGTATTTGGCTCTATAACTTTTATGGAGTCGTTTATTTTAGCAAGAAGGATTGTAGGCCTTGGAACTGGCATTCCTACATCTACTTCTGGACAGACTGTTATGTATTCAACGTAGTTTTCAAGTTGCTCTGCGAACTTATCTGTAACTATGCCTCCGTTGTATCTAACTGGCTCTTTGTTTATACATCTGCTTAAAACAACCTTTGGTTTACAGTCCAAGGTACTCCCTTAAAGCTTTTGCTCCATCTCTACTTGTTTTTAAAGTGTCAGATATACCATTAAAGTATATAACAAACTTTGATTGTTCTGCAAGTTTCATCTCTTTTATTTTTGCTAAGTTTACTATGTAGCTTTTGTGTATCTTAAAAAATCCTTTTGGTTTCAGTAAGTTTTCAAACTCGTATAGTTTCTTGTTAGAGAAGTATTCATTGTCTGCAGTTCTAATGATAGTTTCAGAAAGTTCGGCTTTTATGTAATAAATGTCTTCAGGTTTCAAAAGTATAATTTTATTTAGATGTTTTACAGGTATTAAAAACTCGTTTTCATTATGGATTAATTTAGATATGTTCAAAATGTTGTTTTTTTTACTTTCGGCAGATTTGACTTTACTTATAGCATTTTCAACGTCTGAAAGTTCGTAAGGCTTTAATATGTAATCTATAGCGTTGACTTTAAAAGCTTCTACTGCGTAATCTCCGTAAGCCGTTGCAAAGATTATATAAGGTTCCAAACCACTTTCCAGCACCTCTTTTGCAAGTTCTATTCCTGTACCATCTGGAAGTTTTATATCAAGTATTAATACATCTGGTTCAAGTTCTTTTATCTTTTTTATAGCGTCTGACTTACTTTCAGCCTCTCCCACAATCTCTATATCTGGAATACTTTGTAAAAATCTTTTTATCCTTTCTCTTGATATGTACTCATCTTCTACAACAAAAACCCTTATCATGCTACACTCCTTATTTTAATTAATTTTAAAAACTGCTAAGTAAATAACTATAAGCCCAAAAATAATTAAAGGTATCGATATTAGAAGTATAAATTTGTCGTAAATTTTAAACCATATTTCATTTTTTACAAATTTAAAAATAAGTATACCGTTTAAGATTTCTAAAGGTAAGAAGAATCCAAAAGCTATCATAATTTTATACCTTACCCATTTTAAATCTAACATATTATAATTTGTTGCCATTGTTAGACCCAGCAACAAAACTAATGCAAAAAACAGAAGTTCAAAAATAGTTAAAAATCTGTAAAATTTTCTTTCTAAATATTGGTTTAAATCTTTAACTATAAAAGTTTTGTATAAAAGAAAAAGCCCAAGGCTGGAAGTTGAAGATATCCAGCCTAAAACGGCTAAAATGTGTAGATACTTTAAAAATAAATAACTACTTTCCAAAGAGTGTCCCTAAGTAGAACACTACTCCTATTCCTATGATGTGGACTATCCACCAGCCTATCCTTAAAAACCTGAAAGCCTCTGGTAACTGCATCTTTTCACCTCTAAAAAAGATTATGATAAGAATTTACGCTTTAGAAAAAAATAAAACTACTAACTTTATTACCGTTCATAGCGTTTTTTTGTAAGATAAAGGAAAATCCAGATGTTTTACTTTAATTGAAAGGATATACGGATTTCTTTTTGATTATTCGATATGTGATACCTTAAGACAATTTCGTATAATCCTCTTTCTTTTAACTCTGGAAAGTAAACAAAGCCTTTAACCTTTGTTTTTGGTTCTACTCTACCAAAAGGAAAGGCATAATTTACTACATCAGAATAAACTCTCTCGTAATAAGGTTCGTAAGGAAACCACCTTGAGCCAAACCAAAACGGGTCTGTAAAATAGCCAAAACTTATTGAAAATCTAAACCTTGGATAAGACCAACTAAAAGAACTTACTACTTCTGACGGTGCAATAGGCTTTAGTAAAAAGCCTTTTGGAGAAATTAAGTTTACTGAGTCTTTATCTATGATTAGAGTGTTATCACTTAAGTTTTCTACTTCTAAGTGTATAGGTGTGTAATAATACTCTAAATCTGAAGGTGAGTATGACCATTTTTTGCCGTTAACAGTAAGTTTTATATTTTCATCTTGATAGTAGGCTGTATGTTTATCTACTTTAACATTGTAAGAAGGCATAAAAACATATTGGGGCTTTTGACTGCAAGAAGATAACCCTATCAGTGTGATTAATAAAAAAAATACAACTTTTATCATCTTACAAATGAATTTATGTCTTAGTTTTGCTTTTTTCAACTGGTAATAGATTGTATCTTAGCCGTTATTTGTAGTGTTTAAAATGTTAATTCTTTATGATATTTTTTATAGCTATGTTAGAAAAAATGTTTGAAGAAAGAGTTATAAGGTTAAATCATAAGCCTGAAGATATAGAAGGTAGCTACGTTCTTTACTGTATGGAGGCATCACAAAGAGAAGATTTTAACCATGCTTTAGAGTTTAGTATATACAAGGCTAACTCTTTGAAAAAACCAGTTTTAGTTGCATTTTTTATTACTGACAAATACAAGTTTTCAAACCAAAGATACTACAGGTTTATGATAGAAGGTATACTAAAAACCAAAGAAAGAATAGAAAGTAGAGGTATAAAATTTTTAATCTTAAAAGATGATTTTGTAAATGGCAGTCTAAAGCTTTCCAAAAATGCTTGTTTGGTAGTGTTTGATAAAAACTATCTTAAAACACAAAGAGCTTGGAGAAGAGAAGTCTCAGACCTTTGCGATGTAGCAACTTACGAAGTAGAGAGTGATGTCCTTGTGCCTGTAGAATATCTTTATCAAAAAAGCGTTCCTTACGCATACCTTTACAGAAATGCTTTAGAAAAGGTTTTAGACAGGTTTTTAGTGGAAGTTGATGCTTTGGAACCAGAAATTAAGTCTAACGATTTGGATTTTAACTTTGAAAATCAGTTAAACTTTGATAACGTTGAAGATTTTATTAACAGTTTAAACATAGACAAATCCGTTAAATCGGTTGAAAACTTCTATAAAGGCGGTAGCGACGAAGCATACAGACTACTTAAAGATTTTATAGAGAGAAAATTACCCTTTTACAAGGAAAAGAGAAACGACCCTACAACGGATTATACGTCAAATCTAAGTCCATACCTTCACTTTGGGCAGATTTCACCTCTAAAAGTAGTGCTGGAAGTTTTTAAAAGTTATGATAGAGAAGATGAAAATGTAAAATCTTTTATAAACGAGCTTGTGGTTTGGCGAGAACTTTCAAGGAATTTTTGCTGGTATAATCCTTACTATAATCAGTATGAAGGAATACCAACTTGGGCTAAGGAGACCTTAGAAAATCATGTATCGGATAAAAGAGAGTATATCTATTCTTTACAAGAACTTGAAGATGCAAAAACTCACGATGAGTATTGGAACGCTGCACAGAAAGAGTTAATAATCACAGGTAAAATACACAACTATATGAGAATGTATTGGGCTAAAAAGTTGATAGAATGGACAGAACATCCTAAAAAAGCTTTTGATATAGCTTGCTATCTTAACGACAAGTATGCTTTAGATGGAAGGGACCCTAACGGCTACGGTGGAATTTCTTGGTGCTTTGGTAGTTTCGATAGACCTTGGCAGGAAAGGAAAATCTTTGGAAAAGTTAGATATATGAGTGATAAATCGCTGGCAAAAAAGTTTGATGTTAAAAATTACTTAAGAAGGTTCGTTAAGTGATGGATTTTAAAAATCTTTACAAAAGCCTTCCAGAAGGAGGTTATACACACGGCTACATACCAAGACCTGTAGCTGTAGTGTGTGTTAAAGAAAACCCTTTTACTGTGGCACACCATACACCTGTAAACAAAGACCCATTTATCTATGCTATCTCAGTAGACAAAAATAATTACAGTTATAAACTTATGTTAGAAAGTGAAGATTTCACTATAAACTTTTTACCTTTTGATTTTTTAAAGGAAGTAGATACAATCGGGAAAACCCACGGAAACGAAGTAAACAAATGGCAACTTACAGGATTAAGCTACCATAAAAGTCAGACTGTAAGCTCCGTTCTTATTCCAAACTCCCTGATTATATACGAATGTGTAAAACTAAACCATATAGAGTTTGAAGACCACTGCTTATTTTTTGGAAAAGTAGTTATGAAACATTACATAAAAGGTAAATTAAAACCGGAGAAAGTAAGATACCTACTTTTCCACGGCAAAAACTACTACTCTACCAACAAAAAACCTAAAAAAATCTAAAGCTCTATCCTAACAACAACACCGTGAACCTTCATAGGTGGTAACTGGTAAAACTCTGCAAAGTTTGCAAATATTCTCTTTATCAATCCAAAAAGTTTCCATATAAGTTTTTCTGAGTAAACGTTATCTACACCGTAGAAAACTACCCTTTCGTTTATATCGAGATTTCTAAGCTCTTGTTCTACGTTTACAATCTCTTGGTATCCATACTCTATAACTGCGTATTTAATACCTTGTGTTAAATCTTCCTTAAAGTAGCTTTTGATACCAAAAGGAGAATCTTTCTTAACCATAGATAGGAAAATGTTGGTTTCGTAAACTATCCCATGGTTAAATACAGTTTCAACTATATAAGGCGGTATTCTTTTTATATCTCTTAACAGAAATACTGCTGTACCTTTTATGTGACATTTGTTTGGATAAACTTTGTTAAAGTTTTCAATAAACTTTTCCACTTCCATAAATCTACCTTTTTGAGATATTCTGTATTGACCGATTACGTAAAGGGATATTATAAATATAGGAGGAATAGCAAATAGGATAGGCCAAAAAGCACCGTGAGGAATCTTTATAGTGTTAGACATCAAGAAAGTAAGGTCTATTAAGAACAAGAAAATACTACCAACAAAAAACGGATACTTTCTAAGTTTAAAGTATATGTAAGCTAATAATATACTTGTTATAACCATATCTACGTTAACGGCAAAACCGTAAGCTGAAGCCATTTTTTCAGATTCCCTAAACATGAAGAACATAATCAAAACTCCTAAAAGTAAGAAGAAGTTAACAACTGGAATATATATCTGAGTGCTTATTTCTGTAGATGTGTGATTTACTTTTAAGAGAGGAACTAACCTTGCGTTTATAGCTTGGAATATTAGAGAAAAAACTCCGCTTATCAGAGCTTGAGAGGCTATGATACCTGCCGTAGTCACCAAAATAAGAAAACCTATGTAAAGATTGTTTCCTAAGAGTAGGTTTGCACCAGAGAAGAAAGGATTTTCTACTTTTAGATTGTTGTTTATCAGAAAAGCAGCTTGACCCAAATAACTCATACTGACAGCTGTAAATACAAAAATCCACGCAACCCTTATAGCGTTTTTACCTATATGACCCATATCTGCATACATAGCTTCACCACCAGTTGCAGCCAGAATTACTTCCGATAAAGCTAAAAATGCTACAATCGGATGGTTTTGTATAAAGCTTATGGCTTCTAACGGACTAAAAGCTTTTAAAACCGTAGGATTTTGAAGTATATAGTAAAGTCCAATAAGGAAGATACTTAAAAAGTATATTGACATTATGGGACCAAAAGCTATACCTATTTTACCAGTGCCAAACTTTTGAACTGAAAAAAGCACTAAAGTTATAATGATGGCTATAGCTAAGATTGTTTCTTGCTGTAGGTTTTCTAAACCGTTAATTAATCTTAAACCTTCAACGGAGCTTAGAATTGTGATTGCCGGAGTTATTATACCGTCTCCCAGTAAAAAACCTATTCCAAGAATCATAAATGCTCTGTGTATAAGTCTTGCCTTTTTAGAGTTTGTAAGAGAAGATGCTATCTCTCCGAGAACTAAGATACTTCCCTCACCTCTTAAGCTTAAGTTCATAGCAAACCAAGCATACTGAACAGTTGGTATCAAGATTAATGTCCAGATTATCAAAGATGCTATTCCTACGATTTCATCTATTTTTGGCTTTGTAATTAAGATGATAACTGCAAAAGTATAAAGGGGGCTTGTTCCTATGTCTCCAAAAACTGAACCTATGGCCCGTATAACGTTTGCTACCGTTACCTTATCCTGAGATACCATATTATTCCTCCAGATGCTTTAGCTGTTTTTCTCTTAATTATATTATATTACTCTGTTTTCTATTAAACATTCCAAAGCTAATCAATAACACAAAAAGAAGCACAAAAGCAGTGTATAGAAAAGTTTTATGTTGGTTAAAAAAACTTTTTCCTTCCGTTAGATAAACGTTTTCTATAATGATACCTTCTTTGTAAAGTGGTATATAAGCTTTTATACTACCAACTGGATTTACAATGGCAGATATTCCAGTGTTTGCCGCTCTTATTAGATAAACGTTGTTTTCTATGGCTCTGACTCTTGCCATTTCAAAGTGCTGGTAAGGTGCAGACGTTTTACCAAACCATCCGTCGTTTGTAACGTTTATTATAACGTTAGCTCCTTTCTTAACAAAATTGGCAACAAAATCTGGAAATATTGATTCAAAGCATATCAGTGATGCCACTTTCATCTCTTTTCTGTTATCTTTTTCAAATATAAGAAGTTTTTGACCCGGACCTTTTGTAAAGTCTATTCCTTGCAAATACTCAAATATGTTTTCCAAAAACTTATTTTTAAAAGGTGTGTATTCACCGAAAGGAACAAGTTTTATCTTTGAGTAGTAATCTACATAAAGTCCATACTCATCTACCAAAAATAGTGAGTTATAAACTTTGTCTATCTCCGAGTCTTCCTTTAGTAAAACATTGTCAAAACCAGAGAAAAAAGGTATTCCTATCTTGTAAAACTCATCGAAAAAGTAGTATTTGAGAGAAGAGTCTACATATGGGAAGAAAGGTAAAGCTGATTCAGGTAAGACTGCCACATCTGCTCCTTTTTCCTTAGCCTGCTTCAAAAGGTTTAAGTATTTATCTATAATTTTTTTGTTTATTTCTTTTGTAGGTTTTAACTTCATAGATTCATCAACGTTTCCCTGTAATACTGCTACTTTGTAGTATTCTCCCTTATCTAAGTAGCTGTTTATTCTGCTATTACCCCAGATAAACAGAACTGTGAAAAGAACTATGTTAAAAATGTTTAAAGCTACAAACCTGTAATCTCTTCGAGAAAACATAAGGTAAAATGATACTGAAAAGAAAACCACTAAAAACGAAAGACCGTAAATACTTGTAAAGTAAGTTATCTGGGCTATCTGGTTTATGTAAGATAACATATAACCAAACAGGTTCCAACTAAAGCCATTGAACGGGAAAAATTCTCTCAAAAACTCTAAAAAAACCCATAAAAATGGAAGTAAGAAAAAGCCAAAGGTCGAGAATCTATCTATAAATTTTTTAGCTATAAAAGTGAATAAAACGAACGTATAAAGAGAAAAAGCAGTAGCAAAAATCAAAAACAGTACAGAAGAAACATATATACTTAAGCCTCCGTAGTAGCTAAGGGCAAAAACAATCCAGTAAAAAGATAACAAAGAAAAACCAAAACCAGCCAAAAAAGAATAAAGTAAGACTCTTTTTATGTCTAATTTTTCCATCAAATAAAACCATAAAGAAAATCCTACTAAGAAAGCAAAAGGTATAAAAAAGTTTGGCAGTGAAAGAGATAGAAAGGTCCCAGTTAAAACAGAAAAAAACAAATATTTTAAGTTTGGTTTCATAACTTTATGGTAAAACTATTTTGTTTATGTTAGTTATCTCTTTTGCCGTTTGAAGAAGATACTGCTTAAAATGTTCTTCGTAGTTATTTTTATTTAGTCTTGATATTGGGGCTACGATTGAAAGACCTGCAACGGGATGGTCTGACTCATCTCTGATAACTGTGGCTATCTCTGCTACCTCTTTCTCCAACTCTTCAAAGTCAAACTCAAAAATCTCTCCCAAATCTTTTGTAGCTTTTAGTATTGCTCTTCCTGCTGCAGTTTTAACTGCTGGATATCTCTTACCAAGTCTTGATTTTGCCAAAACTGACGCTCTACTTTCCTTACTGTAAAAGTAAATTATATCGTCTTGGTGCAACATGGAGAGATAAACGGTTTCGTTTGTTTGGTTACGTAGGTTTTTTATAAACTGTTTTGCGTGGTTAAGTATTGTTAAGTTTTTTATGAAAGCGTACTCTAAATGTAGAGTTTTTACACCGAGTCTGTAATGACCTGTATCTTCGTCCTGCTCTATCAACCCTTTTAGCTGAAGGGTGGCAAGTATTCTAAAAACGTTGTTTTTGTTTAAACCAAGAATGTTGCTAAGCTCAGTTACGCCTAATGTTCCTCTTTCTTTTAAAGCTTCCAGTAAATCTAAAGCTTTTTCTATCGATTTTTTTGCTCCCTTTTGTTGCATCTAAAAAATTTTCCTCTCTGTTAACTTTAGTATTAATTTTATCATAGTAGCTTTTTTGGTAGAATAGTTAAATAACATAACAAGGAGATAAAAAATGGGTTCAGATAAAGTAGAGACATTACTACAAAACTTGAAGAATCTTTTGCTTAAAGAAAAAGAGTGTATTATCAAAGCTATAAACGATACAAAATCTACCGAAGAACTAAACAGGATAGTAGAAGAAAAGCATAACATTCTAATGCAGTTAGCTCAGTTTGAAGTAGAAGATTTTAAAGGCTACGAGGATTTAGTTTATGATATACAGCAACTTTCCAGAACAAATATGATTTTAGCTGAATCTAACTTGAAGTTTATCGAGTCTGTTTTTGAAAGTATCTTTGAACAAACATCGACCTATCTATCCGATGGTCAAGTTAAAAATAAGTCTTCGGGTATAATAAACAAAAAAGCTTAGAGGTGAAAGATGAAAGCAGCTTACTACGATAAGTTAGAAGGTTACAAAGCCATAAAACTGGGAGATTTTCCGATACCTGAGATAAACGAAGAAGAGGTTTTAGTAAATGTTAAAGCCTTTTCTTTAAACCATCTTGATGTTTGGGTTATGGAAGGAAAGTATCCTATGGAAATACCACTTCCCCATATATTTGCTTCCGATGGTGCTGGTATTGTTGCCAAGGTTGGTAAGAATGTAAAAAACGTTAAAGAAGGTGATAGAGTTGTTATATTTTCCGGTCTTTCCTGTGGTGTTTGTGAAAAATGTTTATCTGGTAAAGATAACGAATGTAACAGTTTTAGACCTTTAGGTGTGTTGGAAAACGGAGTTTCTGCAGAGTTTGTAAAAGTTCCTGCCGTAAATGTATTTAAAATTCCAGAAAATCTTTCTTTTGAAGAGGCTGCTTGTATTCCTATTACTTATATTACATCTTGGCATTCTCTCGTTACAAGAGCGGGTATAACTCAAGGAGACACAGTCTTTATTCACGGTGGAGGAAGTGGTGTAGGAACGGCTCTTATTCAGATTGCTAAACTTTACAACGCAACGGTTATAACAACAGTTGGTGACGATTGGAAAGTAGACAGATGTAAACAGTTAGGAGCCGATTTTGTAATAAACTACAAAAAAGAGGATTTTGTAGAGAAGGTTAAAGATTATACAGATGGTCAGCTGTGTGATATAGTAGTTGACCATATTGGTGCTGAAACATTTCCAAAATCTCTTTCCTGTGCCAAGAGAGGCGGGAAAGTTATCACTTTTGGCTCTACAACGGGAGCTGACACACAGGTAAACCTTAGGTATATCTTTGGAAAAAACTTAACGATACATGGTGTTTATATGGGAACAAAAGGAGAGTTTGCAAAAATACTAAAACTTTTCCCGGATAAACTAAAACCAGTTATAGATTCAGTTTTTGATTTAAACGACGTTCAGAAAGCTTACGAAAAACTCTTAAGTAGACAGTTTTTTGGTAAAATCGTGGTTAAATTATGATAAAAATAGAAAATTTGTGGGTTGAGTTAAACGGTAATCTAATTCTGGAAGATATATCCCTTGAAATAAAAAAAGGTGAAATTGTAGCTATTGTAGGACCTAACGGTGGTGGAAAAACAACTCTTATAAGAACAATCCTTGGTTTTGTAAAGCCTGCTAAAGGAAGAGTGCTTATAGATGGAAAAGAGCCAAAGGATTACATAAAATCTGGTAAAGTAGGATACCTTCCCCAAAAGTCAAGTTATGAAAGAGATTTTCCGGTATCAGCTCTGGACGTAGTTATGTTTGGACTGGTTGAAGTAAAGATTTCTAAAAAAGAGAAAGAAAAAAAAGCTTTGGAAGTTTTAAGGTATGTAGGAATGGAAAGTTTTAAAGATAAACCTTTTGGAAAACTTTCAGGTGGACAGCAACAGAGGGTTATGATAGCAAGAGCTATAATATCCCAGCCAGAACTTTTAATACTTGATGAACCTTCAACAGGTGTTGATGTTGTAGCTCAGGAAAGCTTTTATGAGTTTATAAAAAAATTAAATCAAGAGAAGGGTATCACAGTTTTGATGATAACTCACGATATCGGTGCTGTAGGGTCTTTTGTCCATAAAGTTGTTGGACTAAATAAAAAACTCCATTACTTTGGAGATTTTAAAGATTTTCTGCAAAAAAGCAACGTTGATAAACTTTACGGCTCTGAAGTTAAACTTCTTATACACTCTCCAGAGTGTTTTACCTGCCAGTATTTTAACGTAGAGGTTAAGAAGCATTGAGTTTGTCTGATTTTTTTACGATTCCTTTTTTAGTAAACGCTCTTGTTGGTGGTGTTCTTATTGCAATCTTACTGTCAGTTTTGTCTTTGTTTGTTTTTGTTAAAAAATGGTCTTTTATAAACATAGGTATATCTCATGCCGCTTTTGGTGGTTTAGCTATCGGTTTTTTCTTGGGTGTAAATCCTACGATAACTGGAAGTTTGTTTGCAATACTTGTTGGTGTTTTGATTGGTTATATAAGTAAAAAAGGACAAATTCACGAGGATATATCGATAGGTATACTACTTTCTTTTTCTATGGCTCTTGGTGTTGTAGTAATGTCTTTCTCTAACAACTATAACTCCGACCTGTTCGCATTTCTGTTTGGCAACATACTTACGATTACCCAGCAGGATATAATAATGATTTTAGTATTTTCAGCTATTTCGTTAAGTTTTTTGTTATACAATCTTGAAAGGATTATGTATTGCTGTTTTGATGAAGAGCTTGCCTACATAAGTAAGGTAAACACTAAATTTTTTTACTACAGCTTAATCACTGTAATAGCCATAGCTACGGTCCTTTCTATAAAACTCGTTGGTTCTGTCCTATCTTCTGCAATGATAATTTTGCCGGCTGCAGTATCTTCTCAACTTTTTTGGAAGTATAAAAGCATAATCTTAGCTTCTATATTTATAAGCGTTGTAGTAGTTTTTACTGGTATTGTGGTTTCTTTTCAGTATAACCTTCCTTCTGGTTCAACGATTGTTATAATTTACTCACTAATATTTTTCATAGTAATCTTGGTTAAAAGGCTTTTTATAAGATGAGTTATCCAACTTTTATAGGTAATGTTGAAGGAGATTTTTTAGTTTTAACAGATGAAGAGTTCCATCACGCCGTAAAAGTAAGAAGAATAAAGGAAGGTAATCTTGTAGAGGTAAACGACTTAAAGGGAAACCTTTTCTTGGGAGAAGTATTAAAAATAGAAAAGAAAAAAGTTTTGATAAAACCTTTAGAAAAGGTAGAAGTAAAGCAACCAAACTACAGAATAACACTTTACCAATGTATGCCTAATCAACTTTCAAAAGTAGATGATATTATAGAACCTATATCCCAGCTTGGAGTGGATAGATTAGTCCCTGTTGTCTGTAAAAACTCTGCAGTTGGTTTTCAAGAAGTTGAGAAAAAAATACCAAAATGGGAAAAAATAGCTTTAAACTCTATAAAACAGTGTAGAAGACTGTTCCCGCTGGTAATTGACAAACCGATAAAGTTGAGTAATATTAGTAATGATGACGATTTAAAAGTTGTTTTTTACGAGAAAGAAAAAGTGAATAAGCTAAAAGATTTTATAAACAGCAGGTATTCTTCTTGTAGTTTAGTAATTGGGAATGAAGGTGGTTTTACGGAAGAAGAGATAGAAAGCCTAAAAAGTAAAGGCTTTGTTACAGTATCTCTTGGAGATTACATTTTGAAAATGGAAACTGCTATAATAGTAGGAGTATGTCAAACTAAATTTATTTTAGAATAAGGGAGTATGAAGATGAAAAAGCTTATAGCTGGTAGTGTTGTTATGGCGTTTTTGGTAGCAAGCTGTGCTGAGCCTTACGCTTACAGACCTTCTCAGACTACTTACGAAGGTGCTGCGGTAGGTGCTGCAACAGGTGCCGCAGCTGGTGCTATTTTAACAAGTGGAAACAAGTGGAAAGGTGGTGTAATTGGTGGTGTAATTGGTGCTATAGCGGGAGCAACTATTGCAGAAATAGCAAAAAGAGGAGCAGTTGAGGCAGTTCAAACAGGTCAACCTGTAAGGTATCAAACTGAAGATGGAAGAGCAGTCTACGAAGCAAGACCTCTTGGTTACGATGCAAAAACAAGATGTCACAAAGTTCAAGAAAAGGTTTATGAAGACGGGAAGTTAGTAAAAGACCAGATAAAGGAAGTATGTGAAAGTGAAAAGGTAGAACAGAAATACTAAGGAGTTTTCATGGGTTTTCCAATCCATAGACCAAGAAGACTAAGAAAAAACGAAAATATTCGTCGGCTTGTAAGGGAAACAACCCTTACGGTCGACGACCTTGTTTATCCTATATTCATAGAAGATGGAAAGAATATAAAGAAAGAAATACCTTCTATGCCCGGAATATACAGATGGTCTTTAGATACTGTAGACCAAGAGCTTGAAGAAGTTGTATCTCTCAATATACCTGCCATACTTTTGTTTGGTATACCATCACACAAAGACGAAGTTGGTTCCGACACTTGGAGTGATGAAGGAGTCATTCAAAAAGCTATCAGACATATAAAAAAGAACTACCCAAACCTTTACGTAATTACCGACGTCTGTTTTTGTGAGTATACTACCCACGGACACTGTGGTGTGCTTTGTAATCACGATGTAGACAACGACCTAACCTTAGAAAACACTAAAAAGCAAGTAGTTTCTCATGCAAAAGCCGGTGTTGATATGGTAGCTCCTTCCGGTATGATGGACGGTGTTGTAAAAGCTATAAGGGAAGCTTTGGACTCGGAAGGATTTAAAGATATTCCTATAATGGCTTACTCTGCAAAGTATGCATCATCTTACTACGGACCTTTCAGAGAGGCAGCAGACTCGGCTCCTGCATTTGGTGATAGAAGGACTTACCAGATGGACCCTGCCAACAGACTTGAAGCTATAAGAGAAGTCCAGCTTGATATAGAAGAAGGTGCAGATATCGTTATGGTAAAACCGGCTTTAGCTTACCTTGATATAATAAGAGATATAAAAAACAGTTTTAACATACCTTTGGCAGCTTACAACGTAAGTGGTGAATACTCTATGATAAAGGCAGCCGGAAAGCTTGGATGGATAGATGAGAAAAAGGTAATGATGGAAACCCTTACATCTATGAAAAGAGCCGGAGCAGACATAATAATAACATACTTTGCAAAAGAAGTTGCAAAGATACTGAAAAATGGATAAAAAATTACTTTTGGTAGATGGTTCGTCATACCTTTATAGAGCTTATTACGCTCTTCCACCACTAACAGCTCCAGACGGTACTCCAACGGGAGCCATTTACGGATTTGTCAGAATGTTACTTAAACTAATCTCCGTTTTTAACACACCTTACATAGCAGTTGTGTTTGATAGACCAGAAAAAACAGTTAGACACGAACTTTACAAAGAGTATAAATCTACACGAAAAGAGACACCAAACGATTTACAATCACAGATTCCTAAAATCAAAGAAATAATAAAACTGCTTGGTATAAAAATCGTCGAATTACCCGGCTACGAAGCCGACGATATAATAGCAACCTTAGCAAAAAAAGCAGAAAAAGAAAGTTTCGAAGTTGTAATAGTAACTCCAGACAAAGATATGAACCAACTTATAGATGAAAAAATCAAAGTATACAATCCAATGAAAGACGAGATAATCGATACAAAGAAAGTATTAGAAAAGTATGGTGTAAAACCAAGCCAGTTTGTAGATTATCTTGTTTTGGTAGGAGATAGTATAGATAACATTCCCGGTGTTAAAGGAGTAGGTCCAAAAACAGCTTCAACCTTACTGCAACAGTTTGGTAGTGTAGATGAGATAATAAAAAACGTAGATAACCTTAAAGGAAAATTAAAAGAAAGTTTTAGCAATATAAAAAAAGAGGATTTAGAACTAACCAAGTCTTTGGTGAAACTACACGAAGATGTAAATGTAGACATAGATATAAACTCATTGAAAAAAGAAAAGCCAGATTTAATGAAACTGAAAGAAACATTTGAAAAATTAGGATTTAAATCATTGATAAAAGAGATAGATAAACCTAACATTTTAGAAAAAAAAGGGCAGGTATCCCAGAAAAGCCTTTTCTGATGAAAACTTTTACAGAAAAAGACATTATAGAGAGGTTAAAAAAACACTTTCCAGAACCTTGGATAGATTTAAAGTTTGAAAATCCTTACCAACTTGTAGTGGCAACGATTTTAGCCGCCCAAACTACAGACAAGAAAGTCAACGAGATAACACCTACATTTTTCCAAAAATTCCCAGACCCTAAATCCGTAGCCGATGCTAACTTAGAAGAGATAGAAAGTATTATAAAATCTGTAAACTACTACAAAAGAAAGGCAAAACTTATTAAAGAATGTTGTCAGAAGGTTGTTAAGAATTGCGGTGGAAACATTCCTGATACTATGGAAGAACTTGTAAAACTTCCGGGCATAGGAAGGAAAACTGCCAGCGTGATACTCGTAAATGCATTCAACAAACCAGCCATCGTGGTTGATACTCACGTTAGGAGAGTTGCAACACAAAGACTTAAAATATCAAACGGAAAAACACCAGAAAAAATAGAGAAAGACTTAGCTAAATTTTTTTCTAAAGAAAACTGGATTTACATATCAAAAGCCTTGGTTTTATTTGGTAGATACATCTGCACTGCAAAAAATCCAAAATGTAAACAATGTTATTTATCCGATATATGCCCTTACGAAAAGAAAAATCTCTAAAGGTCGGAGGAGAAAAATGGAAAGATTTATTCCTATAGTAGAAAGGTTAAAAAGAGAAGAAAAAGATATACTTGTATTTACACACGAAAACCCAGATGGTGATGGAATAGGTAGTATGATAGCCCTTTACCTATTTCTTAAAAAAGCTGGGAAAAATGTTACGATGGCAATGAAAGATAACGTTCCTTACGTTTACAACTTTTTACCTAACATAGATGATATAAAAAAATTACCTATAAACCATAAATTTTCCGTAGCTATACTGGTAGATGCAGCCCATAGAAAAAGATGCGGAACAGATATTTACTCAGATGAACTTATCAGAATAGACCACCACGTAGGAGGAGAGTTTGAAAGTATTTACGACTATGTAGACGATTACAGTCCTTCTACAACAGCCGTTGTTACAGAGATACTTAGAAGTTGGGACGAGTCCCTGATAGACAAAGATATAGCTACATGTCTTTACACAGGTCTTATAACGGACACTGGCTCTTTTAGATACAATAACACAACATCTAAAACCTTTGAAATAGCAAAATTTTTAACAGAAAAAGGTGCAGACCCATCTTACATATCCAAAATGATTTTTGAAAGAAATAAAGTTAACGTACTTAAATTACTTCAAAAAACCTTGTCTACTTTAGAACTTTACAACAACAACCAGATAGCTGTATTAACAGTTTTTAGAGAATTCTTAAGAGAAACAAACACAAGCGAAGAGGATACAGAAGGGTTTGTAGACTTTGCAAAAAGTATAGAAGGTGTTAAAGTTGCCGTTATTATGATACAGAGAGAAGATTTAAAAACGTGGAGAGTCTCTTTAAGAGGAAAAGGAGACGTAGACGTCCAAGAGATTGCTAAGAGTTTTGGTGGTGGAGGACATAAAGACGCTGCAGGTTGTAGAATAGTCGGAGATTACCAAGAAGTCAAGGAAAAGTTAGTAGATAGGATAACTAAATCCTTAAACAAAGTTGAAATAGAAAGTTTGACAGTGTAAAAGTTAATAACGTAGTTGCAAACTTAAAAATCATATAATAAATTGTTTAACAAAAATGCTGGGGGTTTTTTGTGAATAATACTGTAGAAAGAATTAACCAGTTAAGAAAGGAGAAAAACGCCGTAATCCTTGCCCATTACTATCAAAGACCAGAGATACAAGATATAGCCGATTTTATTGGAGACTCTTTAGAGTTGTCGAGAGTAGCTCAAAAGTCTGATGCTGATATTATTGTATTCTGTGGAGTTAGATTTATGGCTGAAACTGCAAAAATCTTAAATCCAACTAAAAAAGTTCTTCATCCAAATCCTGAAAGTGGTTGTCCGATGGCAGATATGGCTACACTTGAAGGAGTGAAAAAATTAAAACAGGAACATCCAGATGCTTTGGTAGTTTCTTACATTAACACAAACGCAGATGTAAAAACTATTTCGGATATTATCGTTACATCAAGAAATGCAGTTAAGGTGGTAAAATCTTTAGATGCAAAAAAAATAATATTCGTTCCAGACCAATTTCTTGGTAGCTACGTAGCCAAACAAGTTCCAGAGAAGGAGTTTATACTTTGGAAAGGTTTTTGTCCACCTCACTTTAACCTTTCAAAAGAGACATTACTGGAATTAAAGAAAAAGTATCCTGATGCAAAGATAGCAGTTCATCCAGAGTGTAATACAGATACTGTAGAAATAGCAGACTTTGTAGGTAGTACAAGCCAGATAATTGAGTATGCTACAACCTGCGATGCAGACACAGTTATAATAGGAACTGAAGTTGGTATACATCATTATCTTAAAAAGAAAAATCCTAACAAGAATTACATTTTTCCTCAAGCTGCCGATTACTGTGGCACAGTTCACTGCTGCGATATGAAGAAAAACACACTTGAAAAAGTCTTAGAAGTGTTAGAAAAAGAAATTAACGAAGTAACCTTAGATGAAGAAACAATAGAAAAGGCAAGAGTTCCTTTAGAAAGAATGCTTTCTATTGTGTAGACAGGCCTTTGTAAACTTCGTCTATGTTAAATTTCATCATCTGAATGTAGGAGCCGTTTTCTCCCATACTGTCTAAAAAGAAAACTTTAGCTCCTGTTTGGTCTAAAACAACCTTGACTGTCTTTGGATTGTAAAACTGTTTTGAAGTGAATATTGCTTTTACACCATACTTTCTCATTTTCTGGATTACTTCTAAGATATGTTTTGGTGTAGGTTCTCTACCATGTCCCATCTCAATCTCTGCAAGGTAAACAAGACCAAACCTATTTACAAAGTAAGGAAACTCGTAATGGTAAGAAACAAAGTATTTGTTTTTTAGTTTTGAAAATTTATCTTTTCCATAGTTTATTATATCGTTACACTGTTTTGTAAAATCTTGAAGATTTTTTTCATAGTATGGTTTATTCTTCGGGTCCTTTTTGATAAGGAAGTTAGCTATTTCGTTTGCTATAACCTTTGCGTTTTCTGGGTCAAGCCAAACTGCAGGGTGGACTTCGTCATGGTCTTCTTCTTTTAAAAGATACATTCCTTTTATATCTATTACTTTTAGCCTCTGCTCCGGTTTTAGTGATTTGGCGATGTTGTCTATACTTGGTTCTCCACTTCCTACAAAGACAAAAAGGTCTGCTTTGTAAATCTTTTTTAAATCTTGTGGTTTGTATTCGTAAAGGTGGTAGTTAATGTTTGGTGGAATGATGTAATCGGTTTTAACTTTATCTTTACCTATTTCTTTTGCTATGTCTGATAAAGGTTTTATACTCGTAACTATCATTACATCTGCAAAGACTAACTTTACAGTTAAAAGTGTTAGCAAAATAATTATTTTCATAATTTAGACACCTCTTATAGCTTTTTTTAACTCTTCAGTAGACTTTAAAAGTCTCTGGGATACTTCAGGAGATAAGGTCATATGTTGTGTTATAGATTTGAATGTGTCTGGTAAGGTTTTAAAGTTTATTAAGGTTTTTTCTCGTATTTCCTGTAAAGGTGGGCTTCTTCTCACAACTTCTCCATCTTTTATGTAAAGTTTTAGCATTTTTACTCCATCTTCTACGATTTCGTCAAAATGGGAAACTATATCTTTTAGTATTTTCCCTTTTCTAAAGATTCTGTAAAACTGTTTCTTATAAGGGACTGTAACTTTTTTACTACTTAGTTTCATTTTGGGTTTTCCATCGTACTCTACAAGTTTGTAAGCACAATCTAAGTATGGTGTATCTGCACTGGTAACAAGTTCAGTTCCAACGCCAAAAGCATCTATCGGAGCTTTTTTGTCTACAAGTTCTTTTATTTTATACTCGTTTATTCCACCACTTGCCAGTATTATAGAGTCTCTAAATCCGTTAATGTCAAGTATTCTTCTTACTTCCCTTGATAAAGTTAAAAGGTCTCCACTATCTATCCTTACACCTTTTATTCTTATTCCTTTTTTCTTTGCAACTTTTATAGCGTTTTTTACACCTTCTAAAGTGTCGTATGTGTCTATTAAAAAAATAGTGTTCTCTGGATAAACAGAAGCAAAGTTTTCAAAAGCTTTTTCTTCTGTGTCGTGTGCCATAACAAAAGAGTGTGCCATAGTTCCGTAAATCGGAATGCCGAATTCTTTACCTGCAAGGACGTTGGACGTTCCAACAAAACCACCTATATAACTACTTCTTGCGGCAATTATTCCTGCGTCTGTTCCGTGGGCTCTTCTCATACCAAAGTCTATCAGCATCTTATCAGGAGCTACACTGTAGCATCTTAGTGCTTTTGTAGCAACTAAAATCGATATCTGAATCGTGTTTATAAGGAAAGTTTCTATTATCTGAGCTTGAATGATAGGGGCTTCTACCTGTATTATTGGTTCGTTTGCAAAAACTATCTCTCCTTCGTCTACAGAGTAAAGATTTCCAGTGAATTTAAAATTTCTTAGATAGTTTAAAAATTCTTCTTTAAACTTTCTTGTAGACCTTAAAAACTCTATATCATCTTCTGTAAATTTTAAATTTAGAAGGTAGTCTATCAAAAGGTCTAAACCAGCAAACAAAAAGTAGTTTCTTTTGTTGTTTGGTCTGATAAAAAAGTTAAACACGGCTGTTTTGTCCATCTTTTTTTCAAAGTAAACCTGAGCCATAGTTAGCTCGTACAAATCTGTAAACAGAGGTAGGTTTCTACAGTCTGTAAACATCATTAACTTTTCCTTTCTTTTAGATATTTTGACAGGTTATCGCTTAAGACTGTAATATTTCCAGCTCCCATTGTAAGCACTACATCTCCAGATTTTAGAATGCTTTTAACTAAACTTTCAGCCTCTTCTATATCTTTAACAAAAAAGACGTTATCCCTTTTTTCCCTGATTTTTTCTGTTAGAGCCTCTCCAGAAACACCATCTATAGGATTTTCTCCAGCAGAGTATATATCCGTTATTATCACTATATCCGGAATGTCAAATGAGTTTACAAACTCGTTAAAAAGAGAGTGAACTCTACTGTATCTATGGGGTTGAAAAACTGTTACTATTCTTCTGTCTGGATACATATCCCTTGCTGCCGATAAGGTTGCCTTTATTTCTGTCGGATGGTGAGCATAATCGTCTATAACTAATACATCGTCTTTGTATTTTATCTCAAACCTTCTTTTTGCGTTTTGGAATGTTTCTAAAGACTCTTTTATGACGCAGAAAGGAACTCCAAGCTCTTGACATATAGCAATAGTAGCAAGAGCGTTGTAAACGTTATGGATACCGGGAACTGAAAGGTGTATATCTCCAAAACCTTCTACGGTAAATTTGTATCTTCCATCAATTACTTGAAGATTTTTTCCTCTTATCTCAGCTTCTTCTGATAGTCCAAACTTTATTACTTTTCTTTCTATTTTTGGGACTATACTTCTTACGTTTTCATCGTCTATATTAACGGCAACGGCACCGTAAAAAGGGACTTTGTTGGCAAACTCAGTAAATGCTCTTTTTATATCTTCCAAATCTTTGTAAAATCCAAGATGTTCAAGGTCTATGTTGTTTATGGAAACAATCGTTGGAGTAAGTTTTAGAAATGAGCCATCGCTTTCGTCAGACTCTGCAACCAAAAACTCACCTCTTCCAAGTTTTGCATTACTTCCGTAAGCCTCAAGCTTTCCCCCGACTACTACCGTTGGGTCAAAACCAGTTTTACCTAAAACGGTGCCTACCATAGAAGTTGTTGTTGTTTTACCATGGGAGCCTGCTATCGCTATTCCATACTTAAACCTCATCAACTCTGCAAGCATCTCTCCCCTTGGTATTGTGGGTATACCAAGCTCTTTTGCTTTTTTTAACTCAGGGTTGTCTGGTTTTACCGCCGAAGAGTAAACCACAACATCTACATCTTTTACGTTATCTTCACTATGTCCTATGTAGATTTTTGCACCAAGTTCCCTTAACCTTTGAGTTGTGTAAGATTCTTTTAAGTCGCTGCCGGATATGGTATAACCTTGGTTTAAAAGAAGTTCTGCTATACCGTTCATTCCAGAGCCGCCAATACCGATAAAATGAATCCTTCTGACTTTACCTCTAAACAAAACTGTATCTCCTATTTGAATTTGTTGGGTTGTTAAAAAATATTATATCAGTAGAGTTTAAAGAAGATTAACTTTTTGTAAGATATTTAAGAATCTTTTTTCTCTTCTTTTTCTTTTAACTCTTCGACAATGTTTCTTTGACTGTATTTTTTAGCTCTTTCATCTTCTTGATGGTGTTTTTTGACAAATTTAAACACGTAAATCAAGATTATTATAGCTATAGTCCAACCTATAAAGTGAACTATTCCCTGCATAGCAGAGTAGTTATGTAAAAAGTTTAAAGACCCTGTGTATGGTTCCATCTTTCTCCTTTAATTTAAGACAAAAATATCTTTTTTAATGACTGCTATCATAGTATAATTTTGTTAAATCCTTAATTATTATTATAACAAAAATATAGGAGGTCAGTATGGCTCTTCAAGGTGTAATCGACACACTAAAAAGGACAAATCTTCAGGAAATAGGAGTTAGCTTTTCGATTGCTGATTTAATGAAAGACTTAAAAATCGATGGAAACAACGTATACATCAAAGTTTTTTCTCCAAGTGAAAAGTATCACGACTACATGAGAGAAAAAATCGAAAAAGCTCTAAAATCAATCGGAGCTGAAAAGATAGAGATAGAGTTTTCAAACGAACCACCTTCTCAAAGACAAACACAACCACCACCCCCACCTCCTCAAGTAAACCCATTCGAAACAAGAAGAAGAGTTCCAAACGTTAAGAAAGTTATAGCGGTAGCATCTGGAAAAGGTGGAGTAGGTAAATCTACAGTAGCGGTAAACCTTGCTTCTGCACTTAAAAAGTTAGGATACAACGTAGGCTACCTTGATGCAGATATGTATGGTCCAAGTGGTCCTACAATGTTTGGAGCTAAAGATAAAAAAGTTATGGCAAGACAGACCCCTCAAGGAGATAAAATAATAGCTCCTGAAGCTCACGGTGTAAAGATTATGTCAATAGGATTTTTACTTCCTTCCGAAGATACACCGGTTATATGGAGAGGTCCAGTTTTGTTTAAAGCTCTTACCCAGTTTTTGTTTGATATCGATTGGGGAGAAGAAGAGCTTGACTTTTTAATAATAGATTTACCACCGGGAACAGGTGATGTTCAGATTACCTTAGGACAAACTGCAGAGATAGATGGAGCTATTATCGTTACAACACCTCAAGATGTAGCACTTATAGACGTTAAAAAAGGTATCCAAATGTTTAACGAAGTCCAGATACCTATACTCGGTGTTGTTGAAAACATGAGCTACTTTGTATGTCCTGACAGTGGAAAAGTTTACGAGATTTTTGGTAAAAGTAAGACAGAAGAGATAGCAAAGGCTTACGGAACAGAAGTTTTAGGTAAAATTCCAATAGAGCCAAAAGTGGCAGAGTTTTCAGACCTTGGAATCCCAATAGTTTTTGCTAAAGAAGACTCACAGTCAGCGAAAGAGTTTATTAATATAGCAGAAAAAGTTATTAAAAAATTAAGTTTAATGTAGGAGGTAAATTATGAGAAGAATATATGTAGACCATTTGGCAACAACGCCAGTTTGTGATGAAGCTATAGAGGCTATGATGCCATTCTTTAAAGAAAAGTTTGGCAACCCAACATCACTTCACGAAATGGGTATAGAAGCGAAAAAAGCCATAAACAGAGCAAGAGAACAAGTTGCACAATTATTAAACGTAAGTAATCCAGAAGATATAGTTTTTACCTCTGGAGCAATAGAGGCAAACAACCTTGCCATAAAAGGTTTTGCAAAAGCTCCCGGAAGAAGAGGTAAACACATAGTAGTATCGGCTATAGAGCATCACTCAATACTTCACTCTTGTAAAACTCTTGAAAAAGAAGGTTTTGAGATAACAGAAGTCCAGCCTGATGAGTATGGAATAATCGACCCTGAAAAGTTGGCTGCGGCAGTAAGGGAAGATACTATATTAGTTTCTGTAGGATTTGCCAACAGAGAAATAGGAACCATTCAGGATATGCCTGCCTTAGTTGCTGCAGTAAAAGAGAAAAACCCAAGGGTAGTTTTCCATTCTGATATAGCTCCAGCAGTAGGACATATGCCGGTTGACGTTGAAGGATGGGGACTCGATATGGCATCTTTTACAGGTCATTACTTCTACGCTCCTAAGGGTGTAGGTGGCCTTTACGTTAGAAAAGGAATAAGGCTAAAACCTTTGATAGAAGGTGGAATACAGGAAGGTGGAAGAAGAGCAGGAACAGAAAACGTTCCCGGTATAGTTGGTATGGGTGCAGCGGCAGAACTTGCCATAAAGGAAATGGACGACAGAGTAAACAGACTAAGATACCTTAGAGATAAGCTTAAAAAAGGTATAGAAGAGAGAATACCTTATATAAAGTTTACAGGCCACCCAGAAAAAAGATTACCAAACCACCTTTCTTTAATTGTTATGTATATAGAAGGTGAAGCTATGCTACTTATGTTAAACATAAAAAAAACTTACGCAGCTTCTGGTTCTGCCTGTGTATCTTACGCATTAAAACAATCCCACGTTTTAGCAGCTATAGGTGTAGAAAAGGAAGCATCTAACGGTTCAATAGTATTTTCCCTTGGAAGAGATAACACAGAAGAAGACATAGATTACATCATAGAAGAGTATCCTAAGGTAATAGCAAGGTTAAGAGAGATATCTCCGTTTAACCCAGAAAACTGGGAAGAGTTTACAAAGAAAGCTTCAAAATTCAAGTAAAAAGTGATTTTAATCATTGGAATAAGTTTAGAAAAGAAATATTATATCATTAAATTTAACAGGAGGTAAGAAAGATGTTCGAATATACAGAAAAAGTTATGGACCACTTTATGAACCCAAGAAACTTGGGAGAAATACCAAATCCAGATGGTTATGGACAGTGTGGTAACCCTTCTTGTGGTGACGCTATGTTGTTTACTATTAAAGTAGATAAAGACACAGACATCATTACAGATGTTAAGTTTAAGACTTTTGGTTGTGGTTCTGCAATAGCAGTATCTTCTGTGCTTACAGAGATGGTAAAAGGCAAACCTATAGACTATGCTTTAAACTTAACTTACAAAGATATATTTGAAGAGCTTGGTGGATTACCACCACAAAAGATACACTGCACAAACCTTGGACTTGAGACACTTCACGTTGCTATAAAAGACTACCTCCTAAAACAAGGTAGAGTAGAAGAAGCAAGTAAAATACCAGACTGCATAGAAGAGGACCACGAAGAAGGTTCAGAAGTTTCACTTGAACACATAGGATAATGAAAAGAAAAGCAGTAGCATTGTACTCAGGGGGGCTTGATAGCACTTTAGCTATCAAGCTCATTCAAAATCAAGGTATAGACGTTTTAGCCGTTCATTTTTACACAGGCTTCTGTATAACTGAAACTAAAAGAAGAAGGGGAGAGAAAAAAGAAGACGGCTCCCACTATATGAATCCAGCTTTAAAGTATGCAGCCAAGTATGGTTTTCCTCTTGAAATAGTCGATATATCAGATGGATATATGGATGTTATACTCAATCCTAAATACGGTTACGGTGCCAACATCAACCCTTGCATCGACTGTAGAATTTACATGTTTAAAAAAGCCAGAGAAATTATGGAAGAGATTGGGGCAGACTTTGTAATATCTGGAGAGGTTTTAGGACAAAGACCCAAAAGTCAAAAATCTATCCCACTTAAAATAATAGAAAGAGACTCTGGCTTAGAAGGGTTAATACTTAGACCTTTATCTGCAAAAAGACTTCCTCCAACAGTACCAGAGATAAAAGGTTGGGTTGATAGAGAGAAACTCGAAGGGATAGTAGGAAGAAGTAGAAAAAGACAGCTACAGCTTGCAAAAGAACTTGGAATAGATGAGTTTGAATCTCCAGCGGGTGGATGTTGCTACCTTACAGATGAAAATTACGCTTATAAATACAAAGAAACTTTACAGGTTGAAGGAAAAATAACGCAAGAAGATTTGACTCTGTTTACTGTAGGAAGGCATTTTAGGTTAGACTCTGGAACAAAAGTAATCGTATCGAGAAACGAAGGCGAAAATAACTTTTTGTATGGCTTTGCAAAGAGGTATCACTTCTTTGAACCTTTAGGAAAAGGACCAGTAGCCATAGCAAAACCTTTACACAGTGATTACCTTGATGAAGATGAAAAACAGATTATAGCAAATATAATAGCAAGATACTCTAAAACTGTTGATGGAAAGATAGATGTTAAGTATAATAATGAAGAAATTATAACTGGAATACCTTTTGATGATGAAACTTTAAACCAGTGGAGGATAAGTTTATGGAAATCAAACCAGACATAGTACACGATGCAACTGGAACCTACTGTCCTATTCCCATAACGGAACTTGCTAAAGTTATGAAAAAAGCAGAAAAAGGTCAGATTGTAGAGCTACTTGCAGATGATGAAGGAGCACTCCAAGACGTACCGGCTTGGTGTCAAACAACTGGTAATGAATACTTAGGATATAAGGAAGAAGACGGAGTTTACCATTTCTATGTTAGAAAGGTATAAAGATGAGGTTAAACATAGAAAGTAAACTTTCCGATATATTCAAAGAATACCCAGAACTTGAAGATAAATTTAGACCGTTTTTAAATTACTTTTACGAAGAAAAGTTAAACGATATTTTATTTAGAAAACTTAGTTTAATAGGTGCTTTAAAACTTTTGAACGTTAGCGAAGAAGACAGAGAAAAACTCATACAAGAGTTTTATAAAACGGTTAATAAACACTGAGGTTAGAGACATGGTTATAGAAGACAAAGAACAAGAAGTAAAAGAAGTGTTAGAAAGAATAAGACCTGCTTTGTTAGCAGATGCAGGCAACATTGATTTAGTTAAAGTAGAGGGTGATGAAGTTTTTTTAAAACTTTATGGAACCTGTCAAACCTGTCCTGTAGCAGATATGACAATGAAAGATTTAGTAGTTTATACTATCAAAGAATCCCTTCCTTGGGTTAAGGCAGTTAACATAGGAGAAGAAAAGTATCAGATTATATGATATTAGATGGTCAGACTAAAGTTTACGGTATATTTGGGTACCCAGTAAAACACTCTAAATCTCCTACATTTCAAACTGCCGCTTTTCAGCATCTTGGTATAAACGCAGTCTACGTTCCATTTGAAGTTAATCCAGAAAGTATAAGCCAAGCAGTAGAATCTCTAAGAGTCTTAAAAATATCAGGAGTAAACGTTACAATACCTCACAAAGAAAGTGTTATACCTTACGTAAATGAACTTTCAGACGAAGTAAAGGTCATAAAAGCAGCCAACACTATAAAAAATGTAGATGGATACCTGATTGCATACAATACAGATTGGTATGGATTTGTAGAAGGTTTAAAAGAGCTTGAACCTACAATAGAAGGTAAGAAAGTTCTGGTAATAGGAGCGGGAGGTTCTTCAAGAGCAATTATTTACGGTTTATTAAAAGAAGGCGTAGATAAAATCTACTTAGCTAACAGAACTGTAGAAAGAGCAAAAAAACTTTTGAATGAATATTTACAACACTTTAAAGTTGTAGACAAAATAATACATCCAATATCTTTGACTGATATAAATGAAATAGTTAAAGAAGTTGATATAATCGTAAATACTACATCGGTAGGACTTAACGACGAAGATTTTCCACTGTTTAACTACGATTTTATAGAGCAAAGACATACAGTTGTAGATATAATTTACAAAGAAACAAAGCTACTTAAAGTAGCAAAAGAAAAAGGTTGTAAATATCAAAACGGTTATCCTATGCTTATTCATCAAGGGGCTAAATCCTTTGAAATCTGGACTGGACAGAAAGCTCCGATTGATGTTATGAAAAAATCTTTAAACTTGCATTACTAAAAAATAGGTGTATAATATTCTCTAATAAAAGAGGAAAATAATCCTCCATTAGATAAAAGCTCAGGGGAGCGTTCAAAAATAATCTAATGTAAGTCGGGAGATTCTTTTCCTCTTTAAAAAATCAATTTTTAAGGAGGCATTTTTATGTCAACAGATTCAAACAAAACATTTCAAAATCTTGGTATTTCACAGGAAACCCTAAAATCGTTAGACAGTTTAGGATACCAAAAACCAACTGAAATCCAAGAAAAAGCTATTCCTGTAGTATTAAGTGGAAAAGATTTAGTAGCACAAGCTCAAACTGGCACAGGAAAGACTGCCGCATTTGGTATTCCGATAGTTGAAAAAGTCAATACAAAGCAGAAAAAAATTCAGGCTTTGGTGCTTGTTCCTACAAGAGAGCTTGCCATTCAGGTTGCAAAAGAAATTAAAGAGTTAGGGAAAAACAAAAAAGTTTTTGTTTTGTCAGTTTACGGTGGAAAATCTATGAAACATCAGATTGACTTTCTAAAAAAGGGTAACGATGTGGTCATAGTAGGAACACCCGGAAGAGTTAAAGACCTTTTAAACAGAGGATTTTTAAAGTTAGATAACGTTAAAATGTTCGTGTTAGACGAAGCAGATAGAATGTTAGAAATGGGATTTATAGAAGATATAGAAGAGATAATGTCTTACCTACCGGAAGAAAGACAAAACTTACTTTTTTCGGCTACAATGCCTAAGGAAATACTTGAACTTGCAGAAGAGTTTTTAAACGAAGGTTATGAGACCATCAAAGTAAAACCAGACGAAATAACCGTAGAAAAAATAAAACAGATTATCTACAGAGTGGACCCTAAAAACAAGTTTTCTAAACTGATACAGATTTTATCAGAAAACGATGCTGAAAAAACCATAATTTTTACCCAAACAAAATTGGAAGCAGATGAACTTGCAGAAAAGCTAAAAGAAGAAGGTTTTAACGTTAGTGCTATACACGGAGATTTTTCTCAGAAAAAAAGAGAGACCGTCTTACACAATTTTAGAACTGGAAAGCTGAAAATATTGGTTGCTACAGATGTTGCGGCAAGAGGACTTGATATTAAAGGTGTAGAGTTAGTTATTAACTATGGTCTTCCAAGAGATGCAGAAAGCTACATACATAGGATAGGTAGAACAGGAAGGGCAGGAAAAGAAGGAACGGCAATCTCTATCGCAACTCCTTCTGAAGATAAGTTTTTAGAAAACATTCTAAAAAAGACAAAGGCAAATATAGAAGTTATAAACGAAACTACAGAAAGAAGATTATCAAAATCAAACTCAGAAAAATCAAGAAGAAGTTA
>ERZ1669248.128-NODE-128-length-45316-cov-13.007865_pt1 | contig 45316 bp, 43 predicted proteins | sample MGYA00579296_ERZ1669248 | MGnify/ENA primary metagenome ERZ1669248 (study PRJEB41166, sample SAMN08046057) | hot springs metagenome | biome: hot spring; feature: neutral hot spring; material: thermophilic sediment; isolation source: thermophilic sediment from...
TATGGTCCTCCAGGTACTGGTAAGACCCTGCTAGCCAAGGCTGTAGCGACGGAGAGCGAGGCAAACTTTGTAAGCATAAAGGGTCCTGAAATTTTCAGCAAGTGGGTTGGGGAGAGCGAGAGGGCTATTAGGGAGATATTCAGGAAGGCAAGACAAGCCGCTCCCAGTGTCATATTCATTGACGAAATAGACGCTCTAGCTCCTATGCGAGGATTGGTCTCAACCGACTCAGGGGTTACTGAGCGTGTTGTTAGCCAGCTTTTGACCGAGATGGATGGTCTTGAGCGTCTTGAGGGTGTCGTGGTTATAGCTGCTACTAATAGGCCTGACATTATTGACCCCGCCCTTCTAAGGCCTGGGAGGTTTGACAGGCTCATATACGTCCCGCCGCCGGACGAGAAGGCCAGGCTTGAAATATTCAAGGTGCACACCAAGAGGATGCCCCTAGCAGAAGACGTAGACCTAGCAGAACTAGCCAAAAGAACAGAAGGATACACAGGAGCAGACATCGCCGCTGTTTGTCGCGAGGCTGCGATCAGCGCCTTACGCGAGGCCGGTAAACCTACAAAAGTTACAATGAAATACTTCTTGAAAGCTCTTGAAAGCGTAAAGCCGAGCGTTACCAAGGAAGATCTCGAAAAGTACAAGAGGATAGCAGAAGAGTTTAGGAGAATGCTTAGCTAGCAACCTCATTAGATCAGTTGAGAGTTCTCATATCACAAATCATCTTTGGTACTCCTCATCATTTCAAAGTATGGTTGTCAGTATAATTATTTAAATTTTACAAAGAATAAATTCTCTGGGTCACATTGTCAAGACCTATATACTTCGCTGGTCTATCCTTGACCTCTCCCAGGGGCGTCAGCAGTGAGGATGTGGTGCTCTATAATATCCCAGAGTTCGCAACGGCATACAAAGAAAAGTTCGGCATCTTTTTTTTGCCCACAGTAACAGACTCAGAATTGAGTTTCGAGAGAAATAAGACCCGAATACTCGTCCATTATTTTTCATCATGGAAGGACTATGTGATCGTCACGCGTCCATTCTCTTTTTCCGTGGAAGAGGTTGAAGCAATAGCTAGAAAAATACGAGGCGAATCAAAAGTGATAGCGTCGATTGCAGCATCGAGACTATCTTCACTTACAAGACTCTCGTCCCGCTTCATGGGGATCGTGGACGGTTTTGAAATCGACCTGGGTCTCACGAGTCTTCTCATTGGTGAACATAGGAGTTTCGAATCCTATGCTATAGATGTTATCGAAGAGTTCGTTTCTGTCTCTAAAAGACCTGTTTTTGTGAAGGTTTCGCCGAGCGTACAATTAAGCAGTGAATTCCTAGAAAATTTGAGGCAAACCGGTATTGCAGGAATGGTCTTTACGCCTCACATCGTATATTCGATTGGTAGAGAGTTTTTTAGAGTTCATTCACCATACCTATCGAAATTATATGCTCTAATATGGGCTAAGCTGATCGCTAGCACAGATATTCCAACAGCTTATATCAGCGACATTCCAGAACACCTACTCGGAGAGGTGTCGGTTGAGAAAACATTCGATATATTATTGTTCGACACGGCTCTTCTCTCCACTCTTGTTGATATGCCTGGAGTAGTAGAATTAGACAAAGAGATGCCTATTAGGTGGAGGTATATCCCTGACCCTCTAAGACCTGCCATTGACGTAGTACGTGAGCCACAGTGTCTCAATGTTTGTCCTTATAGAGCTTTTTCCAAGGAAAAGAACCTCCATGATTCTCTCTCAGGTCTAGCGGTTGCAGACGAAAAGTGTAATGTTTGTGGCTTGTGTCTCTCAAGTTGTAAGGACGTTAAACTTATGGCGACTCTTACGCCTGAGTAGACTTTCACAAAACGTCGTCCAGCCGTAAAAAGTAGAACTTTTCCGCCTCTTCAGGGCTATTAACCCCAAGAAAAGCGGCTGAAAATATTTTCGCTATTTCCTTCAACTCGGCTGTGACCTGTGACATGTTTGACTGAAGATCATCAAGAGTCGCACGCCAACTCTTCGCCTGTAAGACCTTAGAGATGAGGAGGAGTTTTTGAAATAGAGTTAATTCAGGGCGCTTTGAGACCTTAAAGTAGTGTTTTGTAAGGTAACCCAAGACATCCATCGAGTTTTCGACGGTCATATCTCCCCAAGCGTACATCAAGAACCTCGCTTTCTTCAAAAGGGGTAAATTGATTGGTGGGTCGGGGTTAGGAGTGGATTCCAACAGTAGCAGAGCGACAGGTGGTTCCAAGTCGTAGTACGGTGATGGAAGTGTGTCCAATAGTTTTTCCTTAAATTCTCTCGCTATAACGTTAACTATTCTTTCAGCCTTCTCACTTAACGGTTTGATCACTATAACCGTGTACTCTCCGCTGATGGGATTCCTCTCGGGACTTAGATGCACAGGGATAAAGCCGTTCTTAACCCAGAATCTGAGAAGCTCCTCGGTTACTCCGAAGCCAGCTCCTATCCAGTCGTAGCCCCCTCTCCGCGCCTCTTCCTCAATATGTTTAAGGGCAAAGCTCCCAAGCCCCCTTCTCATTACTTGTGGATGTGTGGCTATTCGGACAATCCGAATACCCTTCAGCTCTCCAAAGTCCACAATTTTATAATGTTTTATTATCCTATCCGGTATGATGTTTCCCATAAGCCAAGCCCCCTTAGCTGACTCACGCGAGAGATCAGGACCCAGGGGGCCCTCAATAGCCAGCTCGAGAGAAACTACCACCTTTCCAGAGGGGGTCTTGACGATTCGAGTAAAGTGATGCGGGGCCTCCATCATGATGCCTAGGTCGTTTGGGTTGTTCCTGTAGTGCGCCATTATGTATATGCCGACAAATTGTCGTAACTCGTCTTCATTTTCTAAGAACAGCTTTTTCTCGTCTGGAACTTGATAGAGAAGATTCGTCTCGTTGATGGCCTTAATATCCTCATCTGTCAGTTGGGCAGGTTCAGCGTCCAACAAGAGCGTATCAAATATCCATTCCTCAATCGGGTCTTGCTTGGCATAACGTATTGGCTCATCCATCTCGTACTCTATAACCTCCACATCGTTACGTGCGCGAAGACGTGTAAGAAACCTTACCGAGAAGCCGCGACCTGCACCTTCATACCCGTGTATCGTGGTGGAAAAAACAATTTTATCATACCTTTCCAGGAACTTAAACAACATTGTCACGGGTATTGCTGCTGCTTCATCCACAACAAGCACATCTCCACGGCTCTTTAAAGCTTCGAGAGGTGGTACGTATGAGATATCGATTCCTTTCCCAGAAATTCCCACTATTCTGTTTTCGCTATGGGTTAGCTCAACTGGATGATTGTAGAGCCTGAGAACACGGTCTGCGAATCGAAAAACCTCCTGCACGTTGGTCTCACTGGGCGAGGTGACTACTACCTTGCATTTTCCTTTGGCTCTGCGTAACCTGTGTACTAGCCACCCTAATCCTATACCGACTACAGAAGATTTTCCTCTACCTCTATCAGCCGTCAACACTAAGACCTGTTTTTTCAGGCTCTTAGCGTAGAGAAACTCGAATCTCTTGAGAACCTCCACCTGATCCTGTGTAAGGGCAAGCTTGTATACTTTAAGGGGAATTCGCGTCTTCTCAGGAATGATTATTTCCCGCGAGGTGTAATCCGAGGTTTTTTCTTGAGAGAATTTTCTGAGAAAGTATCTATTATCCGCGTCATATATCGCTATTCCATTGTGCTCGTAGAGCTTCTTTAACAATCGCTGTGTAAAATATCTCTTGAGCTGATCGGGAGTATAACCTGGGACGATTAAATTGCTTTGAAATCGCGTTATCGTCTCAAATATTCTCTGCTGAGAAGGTAAGAGAAGAATGTATAGTCCTCCTCCCCTAACTACACCCATTAAGCGACCGAGGTCGTTTGGCTCGAGGTTGTTTAACAGGTCTGCAATGCAGAGAGAGTACGTTCGCCCAAGTATTACATCCAGCTGGTGGTAAGATACATATTCTATGTTTAGATCCTTCGGTACTCCCCTAGCGAATAACTCCCGTCTCATGCCACCATCAGAGTAGAAAGCGTGATAAGTGTAGAGAATGGGATCCTCACCTACAAAGTCTCGTAACTCGTAGAGGAAGTCGAGGGCGGCAGTTACTAGACGGGAGTCGTCGTCGCTGAGTATTACAAGTAAACGTCTGTGGTGTTCACGCCTAGCCTTTATTAACTCATCGTGCACTTCGTCCAAGTGTTCTTTCGGGATCAACGGCATAATTAAAAACCCTGTAAGACAGGGTCTTTTGGCTTTATAAATTCACGCAAGAGTGTTGTCGCATACATTCCCTTCCTTAAAGCGAATGAGAAAATAATATCATCTCCATCTTCGTGTATTCTTAGATCTAGGGGCTTGAGACCCGCAGGGCGGTAAGTACCAGCCGAGGAGGCTTCAGGTATACTTTTCACGTAGAAACGTGTAACATCTATCCCCTCTTCCTTGAGTATGATCCTCTCTATTTCGCCCTGTTTACCCTGAGACAGTTGAGTATTATACCCAAATATCGGCAGGAGAAGCAGTGCTCTTCCATCCAATACAAGCTTGCGAAGTTTATCTATATTAGCTTCGTTAGCTACAAGTACCGAAGTATACTCGTGATGGTATGTGCTTGGGAAAATGCCAACGTAATCGCCAGGGGAGGGGAGCATCCAAGAGAGGTCCTCCTCTATTCTTCTGCTTAGAACCTTGTTAAAGAGATAGGCCTGGTATGCTCCAACGTAGAGCTTTCTGATGTAGCTAGAGATGCTTCTGAGAGCCCCAACATAGTCGTTAGGCCTTTTGGCAAGGTGGGCTATCACGCTTCTCTCGCTCTTCATACTCTTAGGAAAGATTTCTAAAGTTCCTATGTAGTCGCCCGTTGATGCAAGATATTCTCTTGCTTTTTTAGCGATGTCTGATTCATAAGGAAAAATCCTTAATAGAAGCTCCTCTACGGCTTCTTTAAAGTTTCCCATAACTATGTTTTTTCCAACGATATGAGTGATAGGTCTTATGCTGCCAAACCGTTGATAGCCAACATAGTTTGGAATGTAACTCACTTCTTTCAGCTCCTCTGTTAACCTTTTTAAGTTGCTTCCATCAGCCTCTCTTACACGTACGGTGAATTCGTTACCAAAAAGAAGGCCAGGCCGCAGCGCAAATGGTCGCCGGAAGGGACAATGTATTTTTATCCGTGTATTTGACTTGTTGAATTCCTCGATTAGTTCTTCATTTATGACCCCTTTAATGGATACAAATTGGAAAGTTACCGCTGATGTGTCTTTTAGACCTGCAAATCCGATGTCTTTCTTCCTCACATTCAGATATCTTTGTATTCTTTGTACAGCAGTAACCGAGTCTAGACCTCTCTTCTCGACAACTACCCATGTGTATTCTCCGCTTCCCTTTGGAAGATTGGTGCAAAGAGAAGTGGCTTTAATACCATCGATGCTTATTTCTTGCACAATGAAGTCGTCTATCTCTCTACGTATTCTTCCCCCTATACCATCAGAGTCCAGGCCATAGTATCTCATTTCTAAAAGGTTGTCGAGTTCTGCCAGAGCTGGACGAACCATCTTTTACACATGTCGAGGAATCCCCCCTATCTTAAAAATTCATAGTAGTTTAAGCTTCCCGGTGACCTTGTCCAGAAGGCTTGCAGGTGCAGGACCTATGCCAACGGACGTTATCGTGCCAGGCTCGAGTTGCGTTAATCCCATATCTCTTACTAGTGAAACGGGTAAGCCTAGGCTTTTAGCCTCCTCATAAACACTTAGAAGCTCTTCAAGGGACTCGACCCTAACTACTATCTTCTTCTGCCCGCTTTCAAGCCATCTTTCTACCCACTCGGGCTTCATCCTTTGAGCCTCCAGGAACGCGCCAAGGGAAGCGTGTGCACCCTGAGCTACCATTTTGCCTCTTCCCATTTGGAGATCCCGTCTAACCACTATGACCTGCTTGATTTCTTCCTCCACAAGGCGTCAACTCTAACTTATTATCTTAGGATTCCCGCAGATTACAAGCAAGAGCTAGCCGCGCTTATAGCCAATTTTCCTGAGAAATTCGATTCTCTTCCTTTTGTCCGTCTCCGTCTCCACACCCACGACAGTGTAACCATCAATTACTCCCAAAACCCCTCTACCCTGCACGGTCTCGGCGACAATGACCTGGACAGGGTTTGCTGTTGCACAAAAGATATGTGCTATTTCGTCTATGTTTCTTAACTTGCTAAGCACGTTTATAGGCCAAGCATCTCGGATCAGCAAGACGAAAACATGTCCAGCGCCTATTCTCTGCGCATTCTGAATTGCGGCATTTTTCAACTCTTCATCGTTTCCATCCCACCTGATGAGCCTATCACCGCTGGCCTCGTTGAAGGCTAGCCCGAATTTTATTCCTGGAACACTCGTAACCACTGCCTCGGCTATGTCTTCAACGCTCTTTATGAAATGGGTCTGGCCGATTATAATGTTAGACTTCTCCGGCAGAATCATATCGATAATTTCGATTTTGACCCCATTGTTCATACAAGAACAAGTTTTTAGCTCTGCTAGAAAAAAATAACGCACTAGCTCATCATCCGTGTCTAGGTTATAGTAAACATTTTTTAATGTTCTTGATTTTCACAGACGTGGCATATTCCTATGGTTGATGACCCACAGAACTGTATGATGGAGAACTGTACGCGGCATGCCGAGATAATGCTAGAGGTAGGCGGACAGGTTATTTACCTTTGTAGACCACATTTCAGCCAGCTTGTTTCGAGAATGGAGAAGGCTGCTGAAAGGAGAGGCAGTATATCACCGAGAAGCTTGAAGATAGAAAAGTTAAACGATGGTAAAATAAGGGTACGCATAGCCCGGGCCAGGGCGGGAAAACGCTAGTTGTCTAACCTGTAAGGATTCTTATTTGTTCCTCTACAGTTTTCCTTAGTTCCTCGTATACTTCTTTCGAGCTTATTATGCCATCTCGAAAACTGTTCTCAATCTCTTCAAGTTTTTTCTTTGTCTCCTCTAAGCTCGTGTCTAGCGGGATGCCGATACGTTTCATGTGCTGGATACTCTTGAGAGACGCGTGTTCATAAGCAACCCATAGATTTTCAAGTTCATGAACCATAGTGACCGTTTCGGATGAAAGTTCATCGAACTTCTTCTGCGACTTCTCTTCTTCCAATAGCCCCAGTTCAACTTTCAATTGTATCTCCTCGAGTTCGCTGAGATTAGAGGATATCCTGGTTTTGAGGACAGCTATTTTTTCGAGCAAGGCAGGCCTTGTCTTTTCCCATTGGAGAAGGGCTTGTTTCGTTGTGGAAACATATTCTTCCCATGCCTTGTCAGCGCCGTCAAAGATATTTTTTATTTCTTCCAAGGCCATTGTAGCCATTACTCCTCGACCTCCTCCCGTATTCTCTCTAGTCTTTTAAGTTTAGCCTCCAATTCTGCCCTAAGTCTTCGGTATGTCTCCTCAGCCACCTCCCCCTCTTTGAACTTCTGTTCAAGCTTGTTTAGGGCTAGCCTTATCTTTGCTATTTCGGGTTTAACCTCAGCTACTTTTACGCGCTTGTAGTGAGGAATGACGAGCCTGTCAAGCTCATCCAGCTTACGCTTTATGTTATCCATCTCGGAGTTTTTCTGAGATATCTTTGAGTCGATCTCCGACCTCAGTTCTTGATAATGAGTGTCATCTAGAATACCTAATTTATGTTTTGTCTCTATCCTTTCCAGTTCCTCGGTTAAAGTGTTTATCGAGCTTTTAACGCTGAGTAATTCTTTTTCCAGATAGTCTCTTAGGTTCTCCCACTTCTCGATAACCTCACGTGCATCGCGCTCATATTCCTCCCAAATTCTGGAGAGCTCGGAAGCGCGAGTAATCAATGTGTCTATTTCCTCTGTGATTTTTTCTAAGCCTGTTCTCTCTTCTTTGACTTCGGGGCTCAGAGTCTCTGGTTTTTCGATTTTAATTTGTGTCTGTGGTTGAGGAGCCGGGACTATTTGCTCGACAGGCTTTTTCTCCTCAGTGGATTTCTTCCTCCATTCTATGTAGTATGGGCATTCCCAATATTCCATAAGGCAAGGCATGAATGCCGGGTCTACTTCAACGCCCCCCGCGTACTTGCAATAGAATCTTCCCCTTGTATCCCGATAAAGGCCCGGACAAACGCCGCCTGTAGACATCCAAAACCTATCACTATAGTGAATAGCCAATATTATTATTATCGTTGTGAATTGTGTTCAAAGCACATACAAACAGTGTTATTTTCTAGTGGTTTACCCATTACACACATAGGAGGCATGCAGCCTAGAGCCCCTATATGTTGCATGTGACGGTAGAGCTTATTTATCGCAGGGCGGTTTTTAGAGGGTTGTTTATGCTTGAGGAGTCGGTTTGCAGGTATTACAGACCAACAGCGAAGGGTAGTAGGTGTGTTTTCATAGGGGTTTCTGAGTGGAAAGCCCTTAACAATAAATACCTGCAGTATTGCAAAGCAGGGGGTTCGGGCTGTCCGGTTCTGGCGACAATAACGAAAAAGATGTCTAACAACCAAGCTAGAAAGGGTGGCGGTCGTGTCTTGCTTGAGGAGGGCTGACTATCTCCTATCACTTGGGGTCGTTCTGGCTTTTACGGGTGTTGTGGTAGCTTTGTTCACTTCAAAGGAAAGGGCCATGAGCCTTCCCCTGATTTTAGCCTTGTTGCCCGTGATCTCCATGCTCTTTTTGGGGGCATCAAGGCGTGGAAGAGACAGAATCGCAGTTTTACTGGTTGCCTCCATAACTATTGTTTTCTCATCACCTTTCTTGTCCCTAGCGATTGTAGGGCTAGAGGACAAAGTCAAGAGTGGGGTAATATCCTCTATATTCATAAATAATTTGACTACAGGTGATGGAAGGAGTACCCTCCTAATATACTCTTTACTAGTCTTTGCCTCCTTTATTTCATCCTTGTTGTTAAGTAGGATCTTCATTAGCTATTTTTTGCCTAGTTTAAGTGTAGATGGGATAGTGAACCCTATTTCAATGCTTACTCGTTTGTCAAGCATAAAGTCTTGGTCGATTTTTGGATTTCTCGTCGGTTTTATCCCTTTATTAATCTTCCCGGGAACTCTTCCTGAGTTTTTAACCTTAATTTATATGCTGGTCGCACCCATCCCTGTACAGTCTGCACTCTTGACTTTCGAGGTCTTGAGATACTTTGGCCTGGACTCATTGATAGGTTTTCCCGGAGTGCTCGTCGCATTGACAGTTTACTCTATTATAGTTTCACGACAGGGTGTTAAGACTGAAAAAGGAGCAGCTTCATTTCTTTTATTGTTTGCATCAAGTATACTTCTCATTCTTCTTACTTTTTTTATTCTCTTCGGGACAAAATTTCCCTTGTATGCCTTTCTCTACATACTTTCCCTCTTCTCGTTAACACTAGTTTTTCTTCATTCCGAAGCTAGAGGCTTCTTGTTGAGCCCATTTCTAGCTATGCTGGTTATTTCCTTGTTTTCAGGTATAAGCGTGGGAGAGAACAAACGTATTCTTAGCCCTCTTACCCCTCTCCTTATCGCTGCTGCGCCAGCAACTCTTGCAACTCTTTATGAATTCATTGCTATACGTGCAATCCCTGAAGAAGAGGATTGCTCTTATCTGAGAGTTGTCCTCATAACTTTTGTAGTACCTCTGGTATCCTATCTATATTACACGGGCGGGAGTTACGGTTTCACGTTTACCCAAACATCTTCATTACAGGAATTATCATGGATGAGCGTATTTGCTGCCTTTATCGCCGTATTGTTCACAGTTATTCAGCAGAGAGTGGCTAAACACTTGTTGAGTAGAGGCTCTGCTCTATTCATTCCATTATCCCTAACTATACTACATCCTGTAGGCCTTGCACTGGGTTACATATTTCTTTATGCAAAGACGATGGAATCTCTTATATTTATAATTCCGGCATCCATCCTAATCCTGACCGTTAAAGTGTTAATCTTTTTCAAGCAAGTTTCGTTGAAGGAATTCAACTTTATGGTTCTTTTGGGCTCAGGATCCGCGTTGCTACTTCTCTTGCTTCTTTAAGCCTAACGTTACCCGCCAGCAATTTGAATGATATCACCATCTCCCAGCTCAAAATCTTTTCCAACTTTACGCGGATTGAATGTGAAGCGGTTGCTCCAGACCCAAGCATACTTGAAACTCTCGCCTAGCTGCGAATGTATGATTCTCGCCACTTCGATTACCTTAGCTCCACGTCTCACCACGATGGGTCTTTCTTCCACCTCTCCCGTTCTAGGATTACGTGTGTAAACCCTTATCAGGTCCAACTCTCGGAAAATATATTCGGCCATCCTTCCGAAATCTATGGTTTCACAACCTTTAATGAGGTGTACAGGAATACCAAATTCACTCTCGAGTGTTCCACGCATTACTTCCGCGTCCTGGATATGGTCTCCTGGCGAGTAAAGAACAACAATGGTAGGCTTGTAAGCTATTTCCCCGAATAATGCCTCCTCAACATCGTCTAACGTGGCTTTTCCAGTAACTTTGACAACGGCATGGTAAATTCCATAATCGCGAAGGAGAGCCGCAACATCTTGGAGTGTTGTGCCTTCGAGTTCACCTATCACGACAACTCCTCCCGTCGATCTTCTCTCTATTTCGACGCTCGCTCGCGGCTTCTTCCAAGCTATCCTAGACTCTTCTAGGGCGTCAAGCAAAGCCTTAACCTGGCTTTCTACTCCCGGTACCATGTCGAGGGCTAAAATGATTGCATCAGCATTTCGTGCTAAAGCCATCAAACGAGATTGCGATGAAGCGTCGCCGAAAAGTGGTGGGGCACTGATTATTTGGAAGTATACACCCTCCCAAGTTTTCATGCCTGGAACAGGCTTCTTGGAATCTGTAACTTCTATCCCGGTGATGCAGCGAAACACAGCCTCACGACCGGGTCCGGGATAGCCCAGCACAACTACCTGGATATCGCCCTCTTTTTCTACAAAGAATTGTTCGCCGCCACCAACCTTTTTCTTTCTCTTGAGTTCTATTTCTCTTCGGAGTGCAGCAATTTGACGAGTAACCTGCATGCGAAGTCTTTCCGTCCCCTTGTGCTTCGGGACGGCAGAGAGGAACTCCTGTAGAGCTTGAAGTTTTTCCTCTGGCGTCTTCGCGTCCATAGCTTTCTTCCATTTACTCTTTGCCTCGGCTGGGAGATTCGTGGGCATTTTATCCTATGGTGTTAGGAGTATTTTTGACACTTTTTAACTTTCCTTTTAATCAATCAAGTTTTCAACTACTACCGCCTGCCACCCTGCGTCACGGGGGCCGGCTCATGGGTTGCCCTTCTAGGGGTTATTGTTTTGCTCCTAGTGGTTGTATCTTTCTCCTCTCCGTGGCGACTACGACTCCTTGGTGTGTCGGGGTGTAGGCTTCGATTCCCGTCGGTGTTGGTGGGCTGTATCCTACTCTTCTGGTTATGTTTAAGCATGCGTTTCTGACTAGGACGCAGTTCTTGCACACGCATCGAAGCTTTCAGGGCGTACACCGACATCCTTCCAGACCAAAGGAAGGCACTCGACAGCATCAATACAATGCTCATGGAGCTAGAAGAACTCTCAGCTAGGATTGAAGGATTTCTCGAGTCCTTGTTTAAAGATAAGCTTACCTGAAAGCCGGAAAATTACAAAGTACACTATTTTTAGGGTGTTCTTACGAGGATTTTACCATTCTTCTTGAGCAAGAAGAGTTGGATTTTTCCACCAATCCTCATTGCTCTCTCAACGACAACTGGAGCGAGAATGGCTGTCTCATTTAACCTATCGAAGCACATACTAGACACAGGTACCCTGGTCACTATCAATCCGTTCTCGATATACAAGTCAAGATTATATTCACTACGTAGAGAAGTACCCTCAGGTGAGTTAGCAAGATAACATAGGTCTCTAATCAAGGCTGCATCCTCGTGAACGGGAGAGTTAAAAACCGCTAGCCAATACGTGAAGACAAGCGTACTCACAATGACGTCTAATAGGATCACTATTGCATCATCCACCGCTTATCACCAGCTTGTTCCCCCATTTGTCCATAAGTGTACAGGGATAGTTTCCTTTAATGGCAAGAAGTGTTCCATTGACGTAATCGTGAGCACAGAGCGGTTTTAGATAGACTTTTATCTTGATAGCGTAACTGTAGCTTGCTAACTTGAAGACTTGATAACTGGAGGTTTCATATATTCTCAGAATTCTTCCCGTTAACGGGTCGACCTTCAACCCGACTAGTTTATATGAGTATTGTAATTCGAACACATCTTTTCCAACGTTCGTCACAACATACCCCCTGCAAACTAAGGCCCCATGATCATAAGATGATTCATTCACCAGCAGATTGAGATTATACGAGAGGAAGTTAACCGGGTATATATACCGAGAAATCTTTTGGAGTTTTACATTAGCTTTACCGGGATCCGAGCACGAAGCTCTAAGGGCTACCAAGAGCGCTGTGTGAGCATCCTCTCCACGGTAATCTGTACGATAAAAATTATGTTCCGAGCTCTCTAAAACTAGAAAGCTTAAAAGCACTATAGCGAGTAATCCAATTGTTCCTCTGCGCCTCATATTATCTCTTCCAGCTGAAAGATATCACTCTAGGCTCCTCACCGCACCATACAATAATATTGCCTACCGGGTAATCGGGTAAAGGAGCCGTGGCATTGACACTCCTCATTATCTCATCAACATCGTCGCAGCTGGCGTAAAGCATGACATAGGCCGCGATAGTCGCCGTGTTACGTGCCTGAATGAAATTATATGTGAGCGTTTTGACTTCATGGCTTGAGACTCTAGTCAGAGTCAATAGGACAACTATAGCTATGATTGCCGCTGAAAGAGTTCTCAAGGTTTGACCACCTCAACTCTAGATCCGTTTTTGCATAATGTAATGCTGTATCCGTGTATTGAGTCGTTGTAATAGATTGGTTTGGATGCATAGATAGTCAGACAAGATCCCTCGGGCATAAGGCTTGCAATACTTTCCACCTCTCTTTTACTGTGGTTTGAATATGCAATATAGAAGCTTAGGAGAGAGCCTAAGAGCAGTATTTCAAAGAAAGCCAGCAGATTATCTCCTATAGACTTCAACACCTATTCACCTGATAGATAACAACTTTCAACTCCTGAGGTCCTTCCAGTTCCACATTTCTACCACAATAGCTTAGAGAAAGGTCGTACACCCTGACAGTAAAACTCCTTCTCGAGAAACATAGCCTGTCGGCAAATCCATCAAAGGAAGAGTCATATAGAACCAGGGTGTTATTGCCTTCAAGGAGTCTTGGAAGGAAATATATTTTACATTTACTTCCCTCGTGTATTATCGACAACCATGATTCATTGAGAGGGGTTATGCGGCATTTTTCCAGCTCGATAATGGGTAGACTTGCCCTTGTCACTGTAAGGTTGTTTGCCTTAACTTCGCAAATGGTCCTGTTTATATAGACCTTCGAGTTTAGATCCACGAGAGTAGCCTGGGCTAGAACGTTGAGTTGGGAGGGCTCAACAGTAAAATGCCTTGACTGGCCCTGCACTAAAAGAAGTATAGTGGTAAGGACTGTTATAGTAAACGAAGCGAGGATTACTAGCCTTATTGTATCGATCAAAGCTTTTCGAGCCATGGTATCACCAGGACCTCTCTCGTCACTCCTGGAACGTAGAGAACCTCAAGTGAGTGCCTGTTGCCATCGTATAAGGGAATGATTATTGGCTCTAAATACCTCTGCTCGTTTTCCCAGAGTACAACTCCGCTTTCCCTTGATATCAGTCTGACGTACAATCTCCCTGGTATCCAGGTTTCATTTAACGTGAAGAGTTTTTCTCTAAGCGTTCTCTTTTCTCCGAGTACAACAGGCTCTCCCCAAAGCAACTTCGTGTCACCGTTGACCTTTGTGAAGGTCACCGGAGTCGATACGGGTACAAGTATGAGTTCTAGCGTTGTATTAGGGATGAGGAGATTTCTCCCCCAAGAAGCATAAATCTTAATCCTTGAGATTCTTGTAACATTCTGCAGAAGGGAGTAATTTATAGTCAGTCGTCCATTTGAAGCGGGTACTGTGGTAAGTATCAAGTCGTTATAGCTAGCTGTAACATTATAGTTTTCCCACGGCGGAAATGAAGTAAAGATTATCTCAGCTTTATTCAAGCTATACTTTATTTCTTTTATTGAGATTACAGGGACAATTGTTCGAAAATAGTAAACCGAGTCGTTAAGCTTGAGATAAACCGCTATGTTAGGTTTTTCGGGTGCCATTATGGAGAAAAGATAGAATTTAGAGGATCCATTCAGGAATAAAGGTAACTTTATTGACGGTGTTCTATCTTTGACAGTCTTTGTCCCCGCTCTAGCACACTCGCCGTACTGTTCTGAGACTATGAGAGATCCGCTAGCACCTTGAAGTGTTATAATTTTGCTTCGAGTCGTGTCGAGCAATATTAGGCTTGCATTTGTTGAGAAGGTGTAAACTCCTGGCTTTATGGGTATGAAATGTGTACCGTTGGCTGGCTGGAAGTCCATTCCCGGTAATAGATATGTAACTGGAGCTTTTTGACTGAGAGAATAGACGGCCCTGACGTATATGTTAGAATTTATAGTTCCTGTGAGACTGTTTGTCTGTATTTTTGTAGATCCTATAAGCCAGTAGTCGAAGAAGACTTTGTCCTGAGATTGACCTTCGAGAGTTAGCTTCAAGAAACCCTTGGTATTCGAATCAAGTTGAGCTGAAACGTCGATTGTTTCGGCTTCTAAGGTTATGTTTCTAAGAACGATGGTTCCATTGCCGGGGATCAAGAAGCCCGTGTAAAGGGTTTTACGTAAACCAGTAACGCTAACAGCGTTAATTCTCAGGGAGTATATTCTGCTTGTGAAGCTAAAGCTAAGGGTTATGTCGAAGCTTCCCGTATAGTACTCTCCACTGCTACACGTTCTTATGGTGGAGCTACTGTTTGTCTCGTCCCATGAACAATATTTTGTCAGGGTTTTTCGTACGAGCAAGGTGGTCTCGCTTGGAGCTCTAAGAATATATCTTGTTCCCTCCTTTAACTGTAATGAAATACTCTTACTGGTAGTAGAGCCCTCGAAAACTAAATTAACGTTGAGCTGTGAGGGCTCACCACTTAAAGTTATCGTTCCATAAATGGCATACCCTGGGGGAGATTGAATAAGAGAGTCTATGTTAACGGTATACTTCTTTTCGGTGACGACGGGCTGGGTTAAACCGAGGCTAGCATATGCTACGCTGTAGTCTTCAGGTAGTCCCTCAAGTGGATAATTATAGCCATAGGCATGTGCCGTTCCTGTAGTAGCCACTTTTCCCCCTATAGACATGATTGTGGGTCCAGAATACGAGTTGAGGTCAAAATATGCCCTAGGGTCATCGGTTTGAGGCAATATCCAAGATAAGCCCCCGTCTACCGTCGAAGCGCTGATTGAAACTATTTCTATTATTGTTTGAAGCGTCTGGTGTTCACCGGAGGCAGTAGCCTTTAGGTTTGCCCACCCTGAAGCCAGGGTGGGCGTTCTGATGATCCAGTTTGTGTAAAGTTTTGATGAAAGTGCAACGGGTAAGGGACTCTCTCCTGTGGTCAATGAGGAAGTTAAGTCCACGTTCCTTGATGCTTCACCCGTTTTACCGGATCCCGGAGGAACCATTATCCAGATCACCAAGGAGTCGTTCAGCGCTAATGCTAGGGGTGCATAGAGGACCATGACAATGAGGAGAACATATGATTTCTTCAAGTTAATCACCAATGAGACAGAGGCTCAGACTGTCACCTTGGAGATATATGTCCAGTGCAAACTCGCCCGTATTAGGTAGTACTCTGAGTTCCTTTGTCAGGATGTTAAGTGAATATGAGTATTCTATAAAGTCGAGGCCGCTCACAATTACGCGTGTAGCATTGTATGTTTTTCCCTCAAAATATTCTTTCAGATTATCGAGATTGACTGTTATTATATATGTTCCGCCCTGTAAAGTGAAGGAGGGAACCCTGTCGTAGGGTTTTCCATTCAAATAGACAAGACCAATATTGTTATGCCATGTTGTCGTAGTCATCCTCAACGTTATATGTCCTGAGGTTTTGGGTAGGATTACTAACAACCTTGCAATGGAATCCGTACTTATTTGTAGACAGCCATTACTAGTGGTGATATTGTATCTATCAGCCAATCCGAAGACTTTCCGGTAATCCATAAAAGGGTCTTCGACTCTCTTGAATCCACCACACTTCTCGCATATGATTATAGTATCTGAGGAAAATTTTCGCTTTAAGACGTATTCTAAACTCTCGCTGAACTCACCCCCTGAAAGGACACGTAGCTTTAAGGCAATAGGGGGAAGTGTACTGTTTGAAATCCAAGGAGGAGTGATCCAGCCTCTTATACATAAATAATGTGTCGAGTTATAATCAATGCAACCCGTCGCCGTGTTTCCGCTACTGTATAGCCCGATCTCGAGAGTGGAGTTTTCCACAGGTCTCAATTCGAAGAATCCTTGCCGGTAAGATCCATTAACCCAAGCTCCTACGGGGAAATTAAAGCGTAAAATGTAGAGCCGATGTCCTCTCACTATTATATGCGTATCGTTTTCTAATCTAAGTGAGACATTGATAGGATAATATTCCACCAGGTTCTCGCGTGGGATAATCACGGTAGTAGAACACATCAACGTATAGTCGTCGAGATAGTCGCATGTAGAATTGAGATTAATGGTGGAGTTGATAGGGATCTTCAAGGTTGCTTTCCCGTAAAGCCGCGTCCCATTAAGGAGGAGTGGCGCTTCAGCATTCAAGGTTAATAGGACATATTTCCTTCTGTATTTAATCTTGACTATTGTGTCATCGAGAATCGTTAAGTTAATCTCGGTGCTCAAAGGCTCATATAATCCGACGGGTTGTGGACGAATAATAATCACTGTGCCATTAGGAACTCTCAGTTTAACTGGTAACTCATAAACATCTCTGTTGATTTCGACCTTGCCTCCCCCTATGTCTGACTCGATGTAAAGAATTTTCAGGCTTGCTGAGGTTTGTGATAAAGGAGGTAGAATTACTTTGCTCTTAGTACTTACATCGATGTTTTTATGATACGTCCGTGACGTCAAGGCGGCAATCAAGCTTAAGAATAATATGGTGGTTAAGATTGCCAATAACTTTTTCCTCTTCATCGTGTAAACCCATTCCAGTGCCTATAAAAAACAGGGAAAACAGTGGGTTCCCTATTATCCGTTTTAAAAACCTTGCTCCATAACTCTACGAGAAGGATATGAGCGAAGAGGTTGGTAGATCCATAATGCTTATTATAACGTTGGCTGTTGTCTCATTAATAGGCTTCTTTATCTACCAGGTAGCCTCTACTACAACGAGCAGGCCTGTACTCGTCCAGGCGGGAGACGCTGTTCTTACATCCTCAGGAAACACTTACTCAGTGATTCTATGGCTCCAAAACGCGGGCTCATCCTCGGCTGACCTTACATCCGCAACTCTCGTTATTAATAATTACAATGTTAGTGCTCCGCTTACATGTTCACCTGCTATAATTCCTAGCGGAGCCACGGCAACATGTAAAGCCTCTTTTGCATCTACAAGTGCTATTACCACGGCTGCGACAGGTTATATCGTCACGAGATATGGAGTGTACAAGGTGGTAATGGTTAGAAGCTAAGGTGCACACATGAAAGACCTCCTAGAGGACTTGGAAATGCTTTTTCTTTTATCCTTTATCGACGCCCCACCTAGCTACGTGATGACATGGCTTAAGAACAGAGGGATAGGTTACAAGTTCTCAAGTGAGAGGATAGAAGAGAGAATTAGAGAAGACGAGAGAACAGGGACAAAGGAAGGTATTAGAAGTGTACTGGAAGAGACTATTAAGAGCTTGGAGTTTAAGCTTGAAACTTTCTCTAATCGCGTTGATAACATAAGTGAAGTCTATACAATTACTCTTCTTATAGCGCCTGTCATGCTCTATGCTGTGGGGTTATTCCAACCCGAAACTGTAAAGGTCTCACTATGGGTTCTTCTCTTACTGAATGGTCTTCTTTTAGTTCTTTTCAGGGATCTTCATCCACGTGTATTTAAGTTAAAGACGAATTCGTCTTCCATCCTTGGAAGTATCGCCTTATCGGTTGTACTCTCTTTCATTTTTTTAAAAATAGAAAATCTAAGGGTTTCTCTTGTGGCACAAATCCTGACGAGCCTACCGTTTGCTGTATCCGCGCTTAGGCGTTGGCGAAGAATGGAGAGTGAGCTCAGGGAGAATCATACTATCCTGTTAAAGGCTCTCACAGAACCCTTCCACCTCTTCCGTGCCGTACCTCCAGGGCTTCTGACGGCCGAGACATATTTTGGTATAAGCCGGAGCCTACGGCTCACGCTTTATCTATCCTCATTCTGGGGGATTGAGGAAAAAAGCGCGCTTCTCTTCACGTATGAAAAGATATATAATTTCTACAAGAAAACTACCAGGAAAGGTTTCCTAAACGCTGCAATGAACCTGCTCACGATATTTCTTTTAGGCTTCGCCTCAGCTATAGTGAAGAACATTCTGAAGACTCTACCACTCGATGCGATGCAACAATGGGTCACAATTGGAGATAAATCTGAACTCTTTTGGACCATTGATGTTTATGTAATGCTGGCATCGATTCTATACGCGTTAGGTCTAAGCATCATCTCGTTGGGAAGTCTGGAAATGGCACCGTTTTGGATACCTCTCGTCTCTACGGCATTACTTCTTGGAGAAGTGTTAGGGGAGAGGTTGCTCGTGTATGGATAAAGCCCTCTATGCTTCTATCCTTATACTCGCAATTTTGCTCTTATTTTCTGCAATAATCTTACTAGAAGTTTCACCCTTTATCGGGACAATCACTATAACTGAGGACGGCTCTTTACTTGTTCCAAGGGTTTAGTTATCCTAATAAACCCTAACCTAAGGATTCTGTCATAGAATCAGAAAAAGAAAAAAATCCGTGTCTGATTGAAAAACAAATTTATATCACTTTTAAAGAATTAGAACAGTCACCACGGAGAGAGCCGATGGTCAAAGGATACATACTGGTGATAACAAAGCCAGGCAAGGAATATGAGGTTGCACGAGAAATACTCAAGATGCCATTCGTAGACGACGTTGATGTCACCTATGGATTGTGGGATCTAGTTGTCAGAGTTAATGCTCCCTCGTTCCCGGAGCTAGATAAAGTTATCATGACTATTCGAAGTCTAAAAGATATAGAGCAAACCGCCACACTTGTGTCCCAAGAACCTGGAGCATAGCTTTGAAGTTTTCATTAAGTTGAGTCAAGAATCATAAATTAGAATGAAAGCTGTGAATCCTAGGCTATCCATTCTCCCTTACTGATCTTCTCAGGAATATAAGTATTTGAAAGGAACCTGAATCCATGCCCACTTAATGCCTCTATCTCTACTTTTTGTCCTTTCTCTATGAACAGGTTTAACTCCTCCATCCATCTTTTTGATTCTTTGAACCAGGGATAGTTTAGAAGCTCTTTTGCTCGTTTTATATCTCTCTCTGTAGCCTTAATGATGAAGTTTTTCGGGATCTTATACTTCTCAATATCTGTCACAGAAACTCCGAGGAACCTAGCTTCGGGTGTTGCAAGCCGTTCACTCTCATAACTAAGAGTTATGGAACCACTCTTGTATACACTATAAATATAGAATCCATAGCTATCTCCATCGGTTAAAACATAAACAGGCAAGTCAAACTCCTCCCAAAGACGCCGTACCATTCGACGGGTACTCCTATCCGGCTGACCCTTTCCAGTGATAAGGATACAGTTGTTTTTCCTCCAAAACTCGTCCTCGTTTAATTGCTCGAAGATCGCACCTTTCTCAACGACAAGGACATAGTCCGCCTTAACATCTAATATTTCTAGACTGTCAACGTTCGAAGGAATTGCGTATGCACCGCTACCAAGTCTCGAGAGCTCTATCACTTGGCCCTTCGACCGTATAGACATGTTTCCTACTATTCTACCCTTTGCATCATGCATGAGACCCATATGTTCTCGAAGAAGCCCTGTGGTGACTTCGATATCCTGGATCACCGCATTGCTTTCTCTCTGATCATCCCATGTGTTCTCCCCGAGATTCTTTCCACTCTTATCCGTTAAAGTGTGCTTACCTCTATAGTAAAGATCCCTTATGGTTGGATGAACGCCTTCACGCCTAGCCTCTAATATCAGTTTCAGCATGAGAATTGTCTGCATAAATCTCTTAGACTCTCCCACGTCGAAGAACTCTCTCCTAGCGGTTTTAGAACCCAGTAATAGCATCTTTCTTTTCTTGTCCCATATAGTGTTGGCTAGAGTTCTCACGGGGACTTCGAGGTAAGGTGCCTCGCCTCTAAGTATTTGGTCTGCTACTCTTCTACCTAGTTCCTCGAGGCGTCTTATTACTTCCTCCTCGGGAGGAGCCTGTATCGCGCCGCGTCTAACTGACGACATGTTGCTCTACACCCTTTTTACCAAGTTCTTTCTTAAGAATTTCCTCGAGTTTTGACTCTAGGAGGGCCGCGTCGAGAGAGAGAATTTCAGCCAAACTGGATACCACCTCTGGCATGTAGCGTCTGATGGTAGCCTCCTTTCTCTGAATCTCGTGCAGCCTCTCCATCCTCGTGATATAAGATCTCAGCCTCCTCGCAGCCTCTCGTATTGCGATCTCCAGCTCATGTTCTAGTTCTGGGACGTCTGCAATAGCTTCCTTACCTACACCCTTGAAAGGTATCTTCGTGGAACAGACGTGAGTGATGACAGCAAGTGGTGCAGGGAACTTCACCTTGTATACACTCCAATCAATTTCATTAACAACTTTCCTGGAAACATCTACCCCTTCATCGTAAAGTAAAGGCATCTTATTAGCAAAGCGAAGCACCATAGGCTGATCCTGAGGCGGTATTTCACCCCCATATGCTACGGCCACCTCAACTATGAACGGATGCCCCCCATAGGAAGAAGGTGGTCTAGTCACCGCTTTCACAAAGCTTGGCTTAAGGATGTTCTTAACGCCATCCTTTAGGAGTTCCTCTCCGATCGGTGAGAGAGTGACAGGACGAGGGCGTCTCCATTTATCAAAAGTACGCATCTTCGAAGCCAAAGCCTCGAGATCACTGAGCCTGAGCTCCTTAACCTTTAATGATGGATCAAATCCTGCCCACACTATAAACTCACTCGCTATTTTTTCACCAACCCCTTCGAAGCTCTTTACCAAGAAATCCTGGAGCGTGATGCTATGATCGTTCAACGATCTTATGAGTTCCTTTAATATTTCAACGTCGACGCCTTTAGGATGGTATCGGCCTATTCGAGGAGGCTCCGGAAGTTTTTTGGAAACTCTCCTGAAGATGAGCTCCTCATCGGGAGTCTTGTACTTTATAGTAGCATAGGGCGCTATAAGTGCCGTGCGTCTGATATATTCTTCAATACGCTTTTTAGCCTGAAGCCATGATCCCTCCAGGGTCAGTCTAACAACAGTCCCATGAATCTTCGGGTTATCCTTCTTCTTTATTCGCATTTTAACAATGTGAGGGATATTCTTGTCAACGTCGATGTAAAGAAGATATTCTCCTATGAATTCAGAATTTCTGGGAGCACTTTTAACATAGATGGGCTGCGCGGTCGTCATTTGAGCATAAAGGACGGCCATCTTGACGCCAAGACCAAAGACTCCTCTTGTCTGTCTAACGACATATTTGGAGCCATAAAAGACCCGGCCGAAAACATTAGGGATCTCATGGATAGGTATTCCTATACCATTATCTGCCACTTTCACAGTGACCTTGTCCTGGTTCGAAGGGTCAAGCGATATCTCCACACTAATATCAGGCAGTATGCCGTGAGTCTCTGTGGCATCAAGTGAGTTCTCTACTAGTTCTCTCACTGTTTGATACAGCGCTCTTGCTGGATTGGAGAACCCTGCAATCTCCTTGTTTCTATGAAAGAACTGTGCAGGAGATAATCCACGGTACTTTTCCAATCATAATCACCTCGTGTAAGTCTTCACGCTGCAAGTGACCACTGTTCATCAAAGACCTACGCTTTTACATTAACCAAAGTTATTAGGTTTTCTTTTCCTTTTTGAGAGTGATCTATCTAAAATTAGATAAAATAAGGTAATATAAAAAATGATAACGAAATATATAAATAAAATCGACAAACATACTCATATTGCTAAAGGTGAAAAACTTGGAGAAAAAACAGGTCATAGTTTTAACGCTACTACTTCTCGCGTTCACACTACCAGCTATAAGAATAGCACGAGCCGAATCTCCCGTCATCCAGGTTGTGGATCCCACAGGCGACGATAAAGGTCCAGGCTACTACGGCTACCCTACTGCCGACGTCTTTAAACCAGGTGTTTTCGACATCGTCAAATTCGAGATCTATACGGACAACAAGACCTTAACGTTTAAGACCTACTTTAAAGACCTTGGGGGTAATCCTTGGGGTGGCAAAAATGGTTTCTGCTTGCAGCAACTACATATATACCTGCATACAGATGCACCAGCTAACATACCCTCAAGGTCGAGCACTATAGGATTAAATGTGAATCTTGACCCAACCTGGGCGTGGCATTACGCTATCCTAGTAGGTCCCTGTTGGGAAACTCCACCCCAACCATTGCCTACCGGACAGTGTGCCGTCATTTACAGACCTTTCGATTATGTTGTCCAAGATGATAGACTAAAGGTAAGCGTAGATGGGAACGCTATTGTTGTACAGGTGGATAGGGGTCTTATCGACTACGGTGATGTAGGAAACATTAAGAACTGGAGAATTATAGTAGCTGTAGCTAGCCATGACGGCTTTGGACCCCTAAAGATAAGAGGAGTAGGGCTCAGTAAAGGAGACTGGAACATATGGGCCACTGCAACCGCGAATGACCAGCAAAAAATAGCGATTGCCAATGCCATTAAGTTCGGTATCGAGCCTAGAGTAATGGATATAGCGGTATACTCACCCGAGTATCCCAACGGTATAAGTGCAGACCAGCAATACGCCTGGCTTAGCAGCTTTGACCCTAACACTAAAACCCCAGCCGTTATCCCGCCACTCACACTAGACTTAAAGGCCCAGCTAGCTTCTATAACAAAGGAAAGGGATGACTTAAAGACACAGGTATCCTCTCTTCAAGGCCAAGTATCAACTCTTCAAAGTCAAGTAAACAGCCTACAAGGACAAATCAAGACCCTACAAGATCAAAACAAACAGTTACAGGATCAATTACAGACTCTCCAAGCCTCAACAGTGAGTACCACAATTGCCATGGGCTTGGCTATAGTACTCTTCATCATAGGCTTTGCCGTAGGGTATCTCTTCACTGGCAAAAAGAAGTCGTCCTCGGGCACTACGGCAAAGCAAAGTTAAAGAAAATATCATTATTTTTTCTCTGGTGATCATTTTGAACAGGAAATATTTCCTTGTGTTCTTATTCATATTCATAATTTCACTAGAGAGTATAGCCCTGAATGTTACTGGTCAACAGTCTAAACCGCTCTACGTGGCAATAGTGTGGCATTACCATCAACCATGGTACTACGATGTCAACGGCACAGCTTTCATTTTACCGTGGACGAGAATGCATACAGTTGGAAATTACTACAAGATGGCATACATACTCTCAAAATACCCCCAAGTAAAGGCTACGTTTACCTTCTCAGGCTCCCTCATACAACAGATACTTGACTACAACCATGGAGTGAAAGACTATAGACAAATAATCTCTGAAAAAATAGCCAACGGACAATCCCTAACACTCGAAGAAAAGTTTTCAATGCTCGTAATGCCTGGAGGGTTCTTCGACGTGAACTGGGATAGAGTGGTCAACGTGGTTAAGAGGTATAGCCAGCTAAGGGACAAGGCTCAGGCAGCTCTCTCCAAATATATATATTTACCAGAGCAAGAATACAAGCTGAAAGTAACGGAAGAGTTTACAGAACAAGACTATATAGATCTGGCCGTTCTATTCAACCTCTTCTGGATTGACCCCCTAGTTTTAAGGGAACAATACCCAGATATTTACACTCTTAGACAACAAGCATTAAACGGAGGTAGTGGCTTTACGAGGCAACAGCTATCAGCAGTACTCAAGGTTCACAAGGAGTTGCTTCAGAGAGTCCTAGGTTTTTACGCGGATCTTGCACATAAAGGGCAGGTCGAGCTTATTCCAGTTCCATACAGCCATCCTCTGGCCCCTATTTTAGCTGACTTCGGCCTTAACGAGGATATTAAGCTTCATGCAGCCTTGTCTAATTCGCTTTTCCAGCAGGTATTCAACTACAAACCTCAAGGTGTTTGGCCAGCGGAGCAAGCGGTTAACGATGTTGTTCTCTCGATCTTTGCCAACGAGGGATACTCATGGACGATAACAGACGATGCTTTGTTAGTTAAGGCTGGGTTTAACCCTACAGACCCTTCCGTAGGGTTAAAGGCATGGTATGCAACGTATAACGGTAGACGCATATATGTTTTCTTCCGGAATCACCAGCTGAGCGATCTTATTGGTTTCCAGTATAGCAGACAAGACTCGATCCAGGCAGCACAAGATCTCGTGAACAGACTGTTAGACCTAGCAAAAAGCAGCGATGGCACAAATCTGGTCGTAATAGCGCTAGACGGAGAGAATCCGTGGGAATCCTACCCCGAATTTGGTGATGTATTCCTTCAGACTCTCTATTCCCTTTTGAGTGATTATCAATCAAAAGGTGTCTTAATTACAACCACGCCTGGCGAATACACTTCGAAACAAGCTTCGTCTGCGAGAGCTCTGCCATTTAAAGACTATCCATATCTCGATTTAGCCGGCAAGGACATATCAGATGTTCCCTTAAGCTACACTGACGATGCTTACACCCAGCTTCCACGTAAGATTGTGAACGCTCAGATCCCCGAGGGATCCTGGTCGGGAGGCGAGTTGGCAGTATGGATAGGCCAGAGACAGGAAAATGTGGCATGGATGATGCTCATCAAGACACGAGAAGATGTTCTCAGAAAGCTTGGAGCTAGGAGCCTGCAAGAAGCGCGTTCTGTTAATCCAAAGGCAGTCGAAGACATATTAAGGGCTGAAGCAAGTGATTGGACATTCTGGTATGGGGGAGACATGGGTGGAGGCTTTCCCGCGAATCCCTTTTATAAGGGATACTTGAGGAAGGCTTACCTAGACGCGGGTCTGCAGCCCCCAGACTACCTTTTAACGCTGTTCAATCCCGATGCAACCCCCGTAGGTGTTCTGAACAGCGAGTATCCCAAACCGCTTTCAGACAAACTCAAGCTTGATGGTGAGCTCACGGAGAAGGAGTGGTCTAAGGCACTAAATATGTCCATGGGAAACAAAATAATTCGAAATGTTCTCGTTTTACCGGCTTATAGCGGCATGTACATAGCTGCTGTACCAGTAAGTGAATCTGTTCTTTCAATCCCAGAGGTGACAGTGGCTCTATATTTCACTACTCCCAGTAGAAGCGTAAGCCCATACCATCCTGGATATAATTCCTTCCCGAGATATGCGAATGTAGATCTCGGCATGGGATTATTCTTCGAGGTTCTAATGGTTCCGAGAAACTCCACAGTCATCGTCAGCGCTGCGGATGGTAGAGGCTCATGGATTCCAATGTATTATTTCAACTTAGCCGTCAAAAATGTTATGGAGGCATATGTCCCCTGGAACGCTCTAGGACTAGAACCTGGTCAGCAAGTTTACCTGACTGCAGTCTCATATAAAGGATCAAATGTAGCGGAAACGGCTTCACGTGTAGGATCCGTGTACCAGCTAATAGTACCTAGAGCAACACTGGTTTCCGGTGCTAAGGTATTGTTTGAAGCAAATGACCCCGAAGGTGACGATGATGGAGCTGGAGGATACAAGTATCCTAAGGCGGATGTTTTCAAGCCAGGCGTCTTTGACATGATTAAGTTCCGCGTCGTTGATTCTGGGGAAACATTACTCTTCGAGGTATACTTCAAAGATCTGGGAGGGAATCCCTGGGGAGGCCCTAACGGGTTCTGTCTCCAGTACCCACAGATCTACATTCACACCACACTCCAAACACCCGGACGCAAGGATACCTTTGGCTTAAACGTCAACCTAACCGACGATTCTGCTTGGCATCTAGCCTTGCTTCTCGCTCCTGGATGGGGCTCTGATCCCGTTCCAAACGGAGAAAAGGCGGCTCTCTACCTTTCTGACGGTACGGTGTTAGTACAAGGGGATGTCTTCAAAGTATATGCGGATCCTGCACGGAATGCTATTATAGCGGAAGTCTCGAAGAAGTTTTTACCTGACGTGGAACATGCCGACAAGTGGATCTATACTGTCGCAGTTACTAGTTATGATGGATATGGAAGCATGAAGGTTAGGGCCTTTGGAATAGATCCAGCTGAATGGGTTGTAGGTGTCGGCTCTAAACACGCTAAGGCCGTTCTCTTCAATGTCGTGCCTAGGGTGATGGACTTACTCGCCCCGACGGCGCAAGACCAGTATTCACAGCTTAACTCCTATGTTGCTGAGAAAAATGGTACTCTAGCTAAGATTCACGGTGTGTCGAGTTTCTCAACACAGCCAGCGCAACAACAGTGCTCCTGCCCGCAACCTCCGCAGCAGCAATGCCCGACTTGTCCCACATGTCCAGCACCTCAGCCTATACAACCCTGCAATTGTCCAGACCCAACCAGATCTTTATTCGTGGGCATTATTGCGGGAATCCTTGTTGGTGTGGCTGCAGCATTGTTTTTAAAAACTGGAAAGAGAGAACCTTCTACATCTTGAATATTTTTTAATTATTTCCTCTTTTTAATTAAGATATTCCAAGAGTAGGGTTCTAACTCAACTCTTTCAACTCTTCTCTGTCTTAAAAAATCAATATAATCTATTGGTGGTTCGTATACTACTCTGGTTTCCCTGCTAAACAATGCAAGGATATCTTCGTCTTCCCACCACCTATGGATTATGAAAGACTCATTATTAATTACCTCGGCATCAAAAAAGCCTAATCGAAGAGATTTTAGGGTTCTACGCATCCACCCCAGCCTTTTAATTAAACACATCAGTTTTCTATCCCACTTTTCCTCATCCCATAACATGGGTTGCCTGTTATCAGGATCATCACCACCGAGCATTCCCACCTCGTCACCATAGTATATCGAGGGTGCCCCCGGTAAAATGAAGAGGGTTGCATATAGCGTCTCTAAACAAGCTTTGTTTTGAGTAGAAGCTAGGGTAGCGATACGGGGCGTGTCATGACTGCCGAGCAAGTTGTACATAGAGTTGGCTGCGGAGATCGGTATGCTAGTATAAAGCTCTTTGACTCTGTCAATAAAATCATATGCGTCTATTCTTTTGTTCAGGTAAAAGTCTAGAAGTAGAGCTCGAAGATCGTAATTCATTGCGGAGTCACTGGTGTATCCATAAGGATAAAAGCTTACACCTTTAGAGATTTCTAGTATAACTATACAATCTTCGCAAGAATCCTTCACTTTTTCATACATTATTTTTAAAGCATCATCTGGTATGGCGTGTCCTACATCGATCCTTAGTCCCTTAGCACCTTTTTCGAGCCAATACAAAGCCAAGCTGGAAAGTCGTTCCCTCACCCTAGGATTTGAATAGTTCAATTTAGGCATGCCCCAGTTGCATAGGAACGTCTCGTAGAAAGGTACGCGTCCCCTAAGTTCCGAAGGGAAATATTTGCAATCCCTATCAATAACTTCTTGCAATGCCTCAAGTTCATCTTTTTCCGGCCGTCTTATAAAACGAAACCACTCGTGGTAATTTGAGCTATCGTTCCTAACGGCTTCTTGGAATTCCCTACTACAAGGAGAGAGATGATGGGCTACAATGTCTACCACTATCTTAATGTTTCTTCTCTCAGCCTCCTTAACCAGCTCCCACCAGTCATTCCAGTTCCCCAAATTGTCGTCCAATGATTCATGATCTATAACGTCGTAACGATGATAACTGGCCGCCTTATATACGGGGGTAAGATAAATTGCATCCACGCCAAGCTCACTTAGATAATCAAGGCTCGAAGTTATGTTCCTCAACTTGCCTCCAAGTATTGATCGGGGCCTATGACCCTCGAGACTCAATTTTTCTACGATAAAACTGTCGGGAAATATAAGGTAGTAAAAACTACCGATGAACCAATATGGTTTCCTAATTTCGAGAACCCTTCCGGGTCTTATAAATTCCTCGCTGTATAGACCATCATTGCCGAAGTATTCTCTTCCGGCATCGGTTTCTAAGAGGAATCTATATGCGTTAACGTGACCTTCTATTATGCCTTGGAAGAATGCAGAGTATTTATTTTGGTAAAATCTTTTCATCTCGTAACGTTTCTTTTCTTCGGTTTCAAGAAAAACTTTTTTTACAAGATTTTTAGGCGTCTTGAGCCGGACTACAGTATAGCCTAGATAGTAACTTATAAATGTCGGATCCCCCTCGTCGTGAATTATAAGTTCAGGCAAGAGTCCCTTTACTTCCAGAGCGCTTTCATAATCTGAGGTTCCTATTAGGGCCAGTGAAAACTCTTCCTCGCTATTGCTGTCAGGCCAAATCTTTATTCTAGCCTTTAATGGGTTTTCTTCGTCAAGCAAAGTCATACCGCAAGTGGTAGAAAACTTGTAAGGATACACTCCCTCCCATAGCTTAACAGTAATCTTACCTCTATCACCTTCACGGGTAAGCTCGTAACGGCCTGGGAAGAAAGAGCTAAAAACTGACACAAGGTAAAGATGCTTTGTTTCTTCAGGCCATTTAAATGAAAACTCCACAATGTACTTCCCTAGGCGATTTCCACGTATTATATCCCTACTAATAACCCTGTACAATCTAGTTCCCAGCTAGTCGATAATAAGTCAAATATGAAAATTGTGTATTCAACAACATTCTCATCATTTTAAACATTACTAATAAAAGTAATTATACAGTAATCTTTATTTGTCACATTTTTTAAAATCACATGCAGGTGAAAACATTTGAGTAAGGGAGTTTCCCGCAATGTTCTTATTGGAATCATCCTTGTACTCGTGGCAGTAGGGGTTATCGGGGTCTATTATCTAACACTACCCCCACCCAGTCAAACCCCACAGCCTTCTCAGCCTTCTCAGCCTAGCCAGCCTTCTCAACCCTCTCAGCCCTCTCAGCCATCCCAACCCTCAACAAATGCAACCCAGCCTCAACCCACACTGCAAACATTAACAATAGGTAGTAGCAAGATACGTGTACCCAATGATTTCTATGATTTCATTAATAAAGTAAAATCGGGAGAGATCAAAGTAACCATAAACTTCTGGACCGGCATGAGCGACTGGGAAGTCAGTGTTATGAAGGAAGTAATAGCGAGGTTTCAACAAGAATACCCAGGCATAACAATCAAATACACGAATGTTCAAAACTTAAAGGAGCAGGTAAAGGCTGGTGTTCTTACGGGCGACGTTGAAAACACTGCTCATGTTTTTACATGGGCACACGACTGGACCGGCGACCTGGCTGATAGTGGCGCGATTATTGCATGGGATCAATATCTTCCCGCTGAAACTCTAGCTGACCTAAAAGCACAGTACATGGCTTCCGCTTATACAAGTGGATTGTACAAGCTGCACTTATACGGCTTGCCTTGGGCCGCTGAGGCAATAGCACTGGTATGTAATAAGGATGTGGTGCAGACGGCGCCGCAGAGTTGGAGCGATTTCGAGAAAATAATGCAACAGTGGTACAATCCCTCCAAGAACACCTATGGAGTAGCGTATCAGGTGGATCCCTATCATGTTTACCCGTTCGTAACCGCTTTTGGAGGCTTCTACTACGATGACGACAAGAATACAGTTGGTGTTAACAGCACCGGAACACTCAACGGTCTGAGCTTCTACGTCACTCATGTAATGAAGTACATGTATACCTCAGATGTCGGCATGGAGACCCAGCTGAAAATACTTCTTGAAGGAAGAACTCCATGCATGGTCACGGGCCCATGGAATATCCCAACAATAAAGCAAAACATAAAGAATGTCGTAGTCTATCCGATTCCTCCAATTGACGGAAAAGTCCCGAAGCCCTTCTCAGGAATAAAGCAAATGTGGATTACCAGCGTCGTCACTGGTGACAAGAACCGGTTATACGCTTCAATTCTCTTCACAATGTGGTTCACCTTGAATGATAATAGTCTCAAGATCTTAGTTGATGCGGGATACATTCCCGTCAAACTTTCAATACTACAATACCTTCAGTCGAACGCTGACAAATATCCGACAACACTCGGCTTTGCCCAGGCAGTTTCAAACAGTATCCCGATGCCTAAGTCTGCTAACATGAACTATGTTTGGAGCCCTGTAGCAGATGCGTTAAACGCTATTGTAACGAAGTATAACGAGCAAGGTCCTGATGCGGCAGTCAAGATCATACCACAGCTCCTTAACGACGCCCAGGCTAAAATACTAGCTAAGATAAAAGGGTGAAACTCTCTCGCAAGTAAAAAATTGTTTTTTTGAAAGTGATTTTTATGGCTCGAGGCAAGGGTACGACCTTATATCCCTGGCATGTAGCATTCTTGCTTATCATGCTCAGCCTGGCCATGTATCTATTTTTTTCTCTATGGCCCATAGCATATTCCATTTACATCGCATTCACCGATGCAAACAACTTCAACATAGCATCTGAACCCAGAATACGGGAACTTATGTCTCAGCGCGCCATGGTATCAAGCTATCTTCAGGCAAATAAGGAAAATATTCTAAAACAAGTTTATCAGGTTGATACATACCTCGATGAAGTGTCATCGTATCTAAGAGAACTTAGAAAGATAATCCTACAGAGTACACCTCAAAACTTTTCAATCGCACGGATATCAGAATTACGGAATAATGTCGATTCAAGGCTAACATATGTTACAAGTATAATATCCAGCAACACAACCTACCTTTACTACTTCCCGGGAATCGGAGGAGAAATGACGCGGGTCATCACTATAGTCGACGAGGGTATATGGGGAGACATAGATAGGACATTAGGCTTCAAGCTCGTCGTCACACAGGAAGACCTGGCACAGCTACGTAACACAACTATACCAAAAATAGACAAGGCTCTTGACTCCATTCAAAAAATACAGCTTTCCCTTAAACAGGTAGAGTCCAATTATCAATCTCTCATAAGCTCTGTTACAAGAGGGCTAGATGAAGAGATTGACCGCATCTCAATGCACTTTGTAGGATTAAATAACTTCGAACAACTTTTCTCAGATTCTAGGTTCCCATACTCGATCTTCAAAACCCTCTTATTTGTCCTTACTAGTGTTCCTATAAAAGTTGCCGTCGGTGTATCCCTAGCTTATATTTTTTCAAGCCCACTAATCTATGGTCGTAGGGTAATGAGAGCAGCCCTCCTAGTTCCATGGGCTCTACCTGTCTTGTTATCCGTTACGACCTGGAGAATGTTCATGGCGCCAAATATGGGGCCACTGGCCCTCTACCTTAACAGTATCGGAATAGATTTAAACATCTATAATAGAGAATGGGATGCATTCCTCGCCTACAACATAGTTGAAATGTGGCTAGCATATCCGTTCATAATGACAGTCACCATGGCTGCAATCTCTTCCATACCCAAGGAGCTACTAGAGTCAGCTCTCGTTGACGGCGCCTCAGCATGGGAAAGGTTCAAGCAGATAATGCTTCCTCTTACAGCGCGCCCCATACTCTTCGCAAGTATTCTTACGGCCGGAGCATCACTTCAAGCCTTTATGGTTCCATTGCTTCTGAACAACGGGGGACCCACAAAGGAGTTACAGTTCCTTTGGTTTTCCCGCACAACGAGCGCCGTTAACGAGATGATGGTGTTGTTTGGCTACAACAGAGCATATCTGGATCAGCAGTACGGTCTTTCAGCGGCAGCCTATCTTGTCGTAGTACTTATTCTGTTACTCTATGCAATCGCATGGTACTTCCTTATCTACAAGAGAACAGCGCCGGGTGGTGTGTGATGAGTGTTGGATCAGGCTACTGGATAAGATTCATCGCTTCGATTGTCCTTACTACTTTTGCTGCATTAATTGTCTTCATACTGCTCTATCCCGTCTTCTATGCTGTTCTCTCAAGCTTGGTAAGGGGACAGATACTTGTAACGGATCCAACCCAGATAATGCGTTCAGGCCTATCTCTAGAGCACTACGTTAAAGCTATTAGCGATCCTCGTTTCGTTAGTGCAACCGGATTAAGCTTACTTGTTGCGTTAACAAACATCGTGTTTGCACTTCTTGTTATAACTCCGGCAGCGTATGCTTTCTCTAGATTCAAGTTTACTGGGCGGGACGCAATGTTGGTTGCATACCTTGTATTGAATCAGGTTGGAGGGGGCTTTGGAGTTGCCTCCGTAATAGCTCTCTATGTTATGCTCTTAAAACTAAATCAGATAGGGATTCCAGTAATAGGTAATCCTGTTGTCCTCGCTGCTATCTATACTGCAGGCGCTGTGCCATTTCAGACATGGATGGTAAAGAACTATCTTGACGCTCTTCCTCGAGAGATAGATGAATCCGCATTTATAGACGGAGCCGGTTGGAGGCAAATAATTTTCGACGTTGTGTTACCCGCTTCAAAGCCAACAATGGTAGTGATAGCTCTATTTGCCTTCATGGGTGCGTGGGGCGAGTTTATAATTGCAAACTTCCTTCGGGTGGAGACTCTCGCTGCATACGTATACGAAACGGCCACAGGGCAGACGATTTTTTGGAGTGACTTCGCAGCTAGAACGATTCTTTTTGCTCTTCCAATAATAGTGATCTATGTCTTCACACAGAGATACATAGGAGAAGCCATGAGGTACGGGGCTGGAAAAGCTTGATCTTTTGACAGATTATAGGATCAGCCGAGGACCCATTAATCTTATCTTTACTTTCTTTCGGTTTCGAATGCATTTAATTTTTATTAGCTCATATGTTGTGAAGATGACTAAGATGAATGTAACCAGTAATACGAGCATACTACGTTTATATTTACTCTTCCCAATATAAAACAAACGTTTAAAAGGTTCGCATAGCACTCCCGACATTGCCACTAAATATCAATTTATTCAAAATTTTGGATCTGGGGTGTATACCTACGACAAAACACCTTTAAAACTGTACGTTATGACAGAGAGGGGTCTTGTGTGGCGAGCGCCTATAAAACTCTGGAGAGGGTAAGGGCCAAGCTATATTGGGATTTACGAGAAAATTTTCCATTGGCTTTCAGGACGGGAAACCTAGTAACGACACTACACTTAACGCCTCCGGGCGACGCATACCCAGTCGTAGGAACCTTCTACAGGCACGTATTTAACGTAATACGGGATTATTTTGAGTCCTCAGGTTCCTCGTTTGAAGGAATTATTCCTAAGAGAAAAACGATTCTCGCAAACAAGGTTCAATATGCTGATCTAGCTGTTGAAATTGTAATAGATTCGCAAGTAGTTGGTCATATTATTTATGACATCGCACATTCAAGGTGGCGGTTCAGACCGCTTTACTCTACTGTTTACAAGATGATTGAAAAGGAAACAGGCTTCTTTGCCAAGACATCTCTCCCCAGGCTCTCCAGGGGATTTGTAATTAAGTCGGGAGACATAATATCTGCAAACCTACCGAAAAGTGATGAATACATCGCACTGGCCTCGAGAGATTACAGGTACCTTGGAGTTGGCGTGTTGTTGAAAAATAGGAGAATATATGTCTTAAAAAGCTGGACGCGAACACCCTACGGAAACTTAGAGGGGGATCCTAACTGGTCTAAAGTTGTTTCAGTTCATCGTCAATACCTGGAAGAGAAAAAAGAAGAGGCGGTCTCTTTTATAAGGAGCATTTACGAGAAGTACAAACTACCAGTTGTCATCTCTTTCTCGGGAGGAAAGGATAGTTTAGTGACTTTACACTTGGTTTTGGAAGCGCTCGGCAATGAAAAAGTAACAGTGCTTTTTAACAACACAGGTATCGAGTTTCCGGAAACCGTAGAATATGTTAAGAAGACTGCCGACTTTATGGGACTGAATCTTATTATTGCTAACGCCGGTGAGGCCTTCTGGAGGGGGTTTTCAGTCATGGGACCTCCAGCACGTGATTTTAGATGGTGCTGTAAGGTGACTAAATTTGCACCAACAGCCAGAGTGCTAAAGCAGATTTTTCCTGACGGTGCTCTCAGTTTTGTTGGTCAGAGAAAATTCGAGTCTGTTCTGCGGGCACGATCGCCAAGGGTATGGCAGAATGCATGGCTTCCCGGGATTATTGCAGCATCACCCATCCATGAGTGGACAGCTCTAGATGTCTGGCTTTACATCTTTATGGAGAGGCTCCCACTAAATCCATTATATTATTATGGTCTTGACAGGCTAGGGTGCTGGCTTTGCCCCGCATCCGAAATGGGAGAGTTTGAATTGGCAAAGAGTGTTAGAAGGGATCTGTATGAAAGATGGGAGAAGGAGCTCGAAAGCTTTGCGCTTAGCCACTCGCTAGGACGGGATTGGCTTAGACTGGGGCTTTGGCGATGGGTAAAGGTTCCTAAAGACATTTCAAGGCTCGCTGAGAGTGTTCAAGAGGATAATGCTCGAGGAGCCACCGTATCCTGGCATCTGTTAGATTCAATGGTCGTCTTTAAATTGGAGAATCCTCGACAAGTTCCCACATTAACAAAACTCCAAAACCTTTCTCATACCTCTAAGGAGCTTCTAGAGAGCATCGAAAGTATTTCCTTTGATGAAAAAGAAATTACTGTTAAGTTGACTCGAAGAGATAAGTCGATTGTTGAACAGCTAGAAAGGGTGGTCATAAGAGCATTTTACTGTGTCGAATGTCTTGAATGTGCAAACTGGTGTCCTCGAGGAGCGATACGCCTAGATAAGGAGAGAGGAGGGATACTTGTTCTCGAGGATAACTGTATTCAGTGTGGAATATGTAATGCAAAGTGTCCTATTGCTGAGTATACTTTGAAATTAAAATCGAGTAAGGCCGACAAACAGTCAAGGTCTTTTAACTAAAGGTTGGCCACAGATCTGGCATTTCCCGAACGTTTTCTGTGCACAGTTAGGACAATACGAAACGCCACACTTCTCGCAATAATAATAGTCATCTCCTTTGAAGATTTTTTTACCACATCTAACGCATCGTCCCAACATTAGGGTTTTCGGAACATACGCCATGCCCGTATACACCTGCTCTGACAGCAATATATTCTAGTAATTTAAACCTTTGCCTCGACCCCTTTATTATGTGTGCTCTACTCTGAGGAAGATTGCCTCGACTACCAGTTTTCCGACCTTGCATTTCGGGCAAGTTTCTACATCTTTAAAAAGGGAGTCTCCTTCCCTAAATTCTCGCTCCATCTCATAGCCACAATTACTACAGCGCAGATGTGTGACTAGGTATTTCTTCTCTGATTTTATAGAGATAAGTTTGTAAAGAGACCAGGCCACGTAACCTTCGATTAGTAGGAGTAATATCACACCTGAGAGATATGTGTCCATGTTAGTTTTAAAGTAAAGGTACAGGAGAGCAATAATTAAGATAAATCCTCCAACCAATAATGTAATATAAGCTGGGAGTCGCTGTCTTTTCACCTGAGAGATCACGTCGCTCATGGGACACCCACCGTGTTACCAACACCTATTACTACTACAACGGATCCAGCGGGTAGGCCTCGTATGAATTCTTCGAGTACTTGCAAGCCATTCTTTACGCCTTTGTAAATATTTTCCGTCATCACTGAGAGGGCCTCGGCCTCTGACATCTTAATCAGCAGAGCATAAAGAGGTATATTATTCTTTGTAGCTAGTTCCTCGATTATGAAACGCTCTGCGCCGATTCCTCCCATGGCCACTCCATAGCCATAAGCTAGGGAGCCGGATTCCTCACCCTCGTATTTAAGTGCTGCATCAATAGTTATTATATGCGTGGGGGTCGTACGCTCAAGAATCCATTGTAGCGCCTCGTCAAGGTGTCCAACTGTGCCTCCTGGTCCCTTCGCCTTCACGACATACACTTTCTTATTGTCAAGTTCAAGGTCATAAACTTCGGTGTCTTTAACGGGTTCCAAAGGACGCTTTTCTGGGGCATTTTTTCTAACGAGGTAACTCGCGACGAGCGGGCCGGCCGAGTCACCTATAGGGACCCCGTACTTAAACGATTCTAGCGCCCCCTCGATGGCCCTTACTCCTTCAAGAACAAAGGGCATTTGAGCGCTGAGCTGCATGAGAAGCCATAGACTTTTAAATCTTCGAGCTATCAAATAATAATGGTTCACTTGCTTATATATTATGTTGAGCGCTCTAGCGACTTCAACTAGATTAGACAAATTCAGGATCTCGTCCCTAGAAGCGGTAGGAGCAACAAGATGCAATCTTTCCTCTAAACCCTTCTCCCCAACTTGAACGATATGTTTTATCTTTTTGACAATTCCAAAGGGATCAAGATCTACAGGAAGAATAGTGTAAGTTTCAACCAGTTCTGTTACTTTTGTTTCAATCGTCTTATCATCCTTGATTCCACTATAACGCTTAAGCTGAGCTGCAAGAAGCTTCAAGGACTTATCTCGAGTCTCACGAAATATGATCAGGTAATTTTCAACCTCGCTAATAGCTCGAAAGATTTGCATCTCCTGTGTTAAAAACGAGAAAAACATCAATACTATAATCCACATGATTAAGCTGTAGGTATCTCCGTTCATCGACTCACACCGGATACATATGCTACTCAACAAGCACCCGTTATATAGTTTAGGCTACTCATCCCATTTATTATTATAAAACTGTACACAAACCACGGAAAGATTATGTACTAACTCAGCATTCATATCCAAGTAACATGGCTGTATTACAAACGCCTTATAACAAAAAATGATGTTTTCCTTCTTAAGTAGAAATACTGAAAGAATTAATGTAGATGTAGGATGAGAGGAGTTGTTCTCAGCGAGATAAACGATAAACGTCTTCTAGAAAAGATAGTAAAAAAAGATGTATATGACGCTAGAGAAACAAGAATTGGTATTATCTGGAAGATCTATATAGCTAAAAAGACAAAGCAGCCCTTGAAAGTTGTAATAAAGAAGACAACAGGAGAAATCATGGAGGTTTCTCCCGATAGACTACGCATATCTGGTAAAAAGATTGTTTTAATTAGTGATGCTTACGAGGGCGCTGTTGCAGTCATTGAAAAAATATGGGAAATAGCGCAGGAACTTAAAAAAATTAAGAACGAGCTGCTCTTGCTGGCTGAACGGCATCTTGTTCTTAGGGAACTTACCTATGAGCAGTACGTTGAGGAGAGAAAAGCCTTGGAGAAGAAGAGACTGATGCTAAAGCTCGAAGCATATACTCTTCTCGATACTCTGAACTACTTAATAGAATCTGAGGGGTTACAGCTCTCCGAGGATGATGAGAAGAGATTGTTTTATTCCTTGGATGTTCTCAAGAACAGCTTTCCAATAATATCCTTTGAAAAGCTTCAAGAGGTTTTTAAGTATTCTCGTACCTAGCTCTCTAATGCCGTTGTCATAACGGTAAACTTTATAAAATACCAAGGAATTACTTTTAATACAAGCCTGGATTTAGGGAATAATTATGACTGATATGCGGATAGAGGTTTCTTCGAAGGGTGAAACTCCGGTCATAGATTACAAGTCTCTTCATGGGGCCTCTTATAATACTATAAAAGAGACAGCTGAAAAAGTCAGACCCCTTCTAATGCCTAGACCCGGAGTAGACTACAAGATATATCTTAGCAAACGACCAGCTTTGAAAGAAGGCGAGGAATTAATAACATATACACAATCAGTATGTCCCGAATGCAATTCGCTGCTAACCGCAGCGGTGTTTAAGAGAGACGGTAAAGTATGGATAAGGAAGGTCTGTCCCGAACATGGTGAATTCGAAGAGTTATATTTCGGCGATGCGGCAGCATATGAAAGGTTCCGTACCTTCCAGCGTGACGGCAAAGGTAATACTGTCACGCATGTTCCGCTATCGGCACTCTGTCCCTACAACTGTGGGGTATGTCCCAGGCACAAGTCAAACGCAGCCCTTATCAATATTGTTTTAACGAATAGATGCGACCTTTCATGCTTTTACTGCTTCTTCTATGCATCGAGAGCTGGCTACGTCTATGAACCTACACTTGAACACATAAGGTACATGTTAAGGCAGGCAAGGCTTGCTGAACCAATTAAACCTCCAGCTATTCAACTCACTGGAGGCGAACCAACGCTACGTGAAGATCTAGTTGACATAATAAGGATGGCCCGTGAAGAAGGATTCACCCACATTCAGTTGAACACGAACGGGATAAGACTGGCATTCGACCCGGAGCTAGCAGTTAAGGTTAGAAAAGCCGGGACTAATGTCGTCTACTTGAGTTTTGACGGCGTTTCTCCCTTCACGAACCCGAAGAACCACTGGGAGGTTCCCTATGCATTAGACAATTTACGAAAGGCAGGTCTCGGAGCTGTCTTAGTACCAACAGTTATCAAAAGTTATAATTTAAATGAGATGGGAAGCATAATCAGGTTCGGTCTACGTCACAACGATATTGTTAGAGGTGTCAATTTCCAGCCTGTATCTATCACCGGGAGAATGCCAAGAAAGGAGCGAGACAAGGAGAGAGTAACCATTCCAGACGTGATAAAGACCATTGAGGTTCAAACGAATGGTCAGATACGAAGCGAAGACTGGTATCCTGTTCCAAGTGTTGTTCCAATATCACGTTTCATAGAAGCTTTAACGGGTAAACCGCAGATAGCTTTTACGACACACTTTGCATGTGGTGCAGCTACATATGTGTGGCAAGAAGATGGTGAAATAATTCCGATAACTAGATTTGTTAACGTGGATGAGTTTTTGGCGTATCTCGACGAGAAGGCCCAAGAAATTGAGAAGGGTAAAAACAAATACTTGGTCATGCTGGATGTCACATTAAAACTTAGGAAATTTGTGGATCTCAAGAAAGCCCCTAAGAGGCTACGTGAAGGAAACAAGTTCCTAAGAATACTATACGAGGTCTTCGTGAAGCACAACTATGAGAGTTTAGGAGAATTTCACTACAATACGCTTTTCTTGGGAATGATGCATTTCCAGGATCTCTATAATCACGATGTGGCCAGGGTTATGAGGTGTGACATCCACTATATCATGCCAGATGGAAGACAAGTTCCCTTCTGCTCTTTCAATGTGATTTCAGATCTCTACAGGGATAGGGCCCAAAAAGCTTTCTCCTACTCTATAAGCGATTGGGAGAAGCTTACAGGGAAATCTCTTAAAGACATTGGGTATAAGCGAAACATTAAGAAACTTATTTCGGGAGAACCTTATAAGAGACACTATAAGGACATCATCGATATAGATGCCATCAGCTACGAGCAACATGTATTAGCATCTAAGAGGTTTGGAATACCCGTAATCGAGGACTAAGATGCGCGGTCGAAATGAAACTCAAGTTATTTAATCTTAGTATTGAGACACAAGACCCCAGGCCTCTGCACATAAGTGTTAAGTCTTTCTTATTCCTTGTAGATAGAGGAGAATTACACCCGGTCTCGCCGAATTTATCGAGGGAATTCACAGAGGAAGACTATCTCGATTTTGATAATTTGTTTCCTCCAATAATAGGATTATCACTCAATGACATCGCCCATGGCAACGCTGACGTTAAAACCCTTGAATTTAATGATCTTTCCGAGGGCATGTACCTATGTGTTTTTGAAGTTGAAGATAAAATAATGCAAAGAAAACATGTGAATTTTCTAGCTTTTAAAATATCGGGCCAGGAAATTTCTAAATTATATTCAGACGACATGTACTCTAGAGAACCTGTTCTTAAAAGGGTGGAGAAAATAGCCGAGATATTCGGCATTGATTTCCGCGATATCCTGAAAAATCTCCGGACAATAGGTCTTCATATTGATTGAGATTCATTCGTTAAACGTCGATTAAAGAATTTTCATACACGAAAAAAATAAATATTTTTTCATGAAATGGACATTAAGCTTAAATGATAACCTGTGGTTCATATGGAGGATAAGCCTCGTGAGGAAAAGGAAAAACTTCTTGAACATCTCGTTGCAGTGGTTGAGCAGCTTTTGTCAACCACTAAGTCGAATCAAATTTCAATAAAGCTCCGTACCCTACTTAGATACGCTTATGTGTCTTACGTTAAGAGAACAACGGACATAAATGTTATAAGAGGACTAGTACCGCGCGTTAGACCCCCTGCATGGTTGACCAATCAATATTATTATAGGGAAATCGAGGGCATACTTAGGCAAAGGTTCAATGCGCGTATTGAGAATCGTAGACAGTTCCGTTATGTCGTCTTTCAGAGAAATAAGGGTTAATTTTTTGCTCTAACTTCTAACTATTTTTAGCTGTTTTTCTAGTTTTAACGGCCTTACCTATTCTAATTATTCCCATCTCAGTTCCTGGAAGGATAGCTTTACCTGATGCTATAATTTCGCCTTTTACGGTCTTTATGCAAACTTCGTCTCCAGGTAGAATATCTGCGTGTGCTCTTACAACATGTTTCGAGAAAAGGGTCTTACCATCCGCTATGAATTGCGCTATGTCTTCCTTTATCTCTATGCATGGCAGCGTCGAAGCTGAAGCAGATGCAATATACTTCCAACCATAAATACTAGGTATTATAAATCCATCTTTTGCTCTTAAGGAAGCAAAATATTTTTTATTCAAAAAAATCTGCTTTATACGTCCTGTTTTTCTGGATCTCGTAACTTCTATTTGGTTGCGTTCAACATCTAGAGAGAGTTCTACTCCATATTGATAATATATTACAGCCTCTAGCTGTCTCTTCTCGAGGATGTTCACTGAGTTTTTCTTAGTATCCATAATTCTGTTACCTTCCAGGAGGGAATACATGATAAAAGGTTTTCGCCTATACTTTTTTCTATTGTGCTTCACTCGTTTTCAATAATCCACTTCTGAAGCTTCTTAATACTATTCTCTAATTTTGCTATAGCGTTAGAGTTATCGAAGGGTTCTAAGATAGAGCCGCACTCATCGCAGATATAATTGTTTTCATCCGCTTCAGTAAGTGTAAAACGTTTTTTACAGTTGGGACATACGTAAAACTCTGTACTTTTCTCGTAGTTTAACGCTTTTTGAAGCACACTTAATGTGAGTCTTTTCCTGTCTTCCAATATCCTACCTATCGGCTCGTCTGTTATCCTCCAGAAATACTTATACCATCCGATGATCTCGTCTCTTGCACGTCTGTACTTAACTAGACGCGACTCAAACAACTCGTTCAGGATTCTCCTAACCTCCTCGACGTTCGTACCTAGCTCCTTTGCTATATCTTCGTCAGACATCTCTACCTTCTCGATCAGGAGCCGTATAATCTGTTCTGCGCGTTCTCCATGTATCTTCCTTGCTAAGGAGGCTATTATCTTCTCAGAGGACATCACATCACCCTCTGAATCTTTTTCCCACGAGATGAGGGTATAATGCGTACCCTGGCCCCTGGAAAGTTCCTCAGCAGTTCTCTTCCATCAAAAAATCTATCTAAAAATATCGCTAACGCAGCTACCTCACTGTGCGGTTGATTCCCGATTGCAATATTATAGTCGGCAAGATCGTATAATATTCTAGGAACCTTCTCGCCTCCCACTACTACCAAAATATCTCTCTCACTGCTTTTTATTAAATTTAACATGCTTTCATCTGCTATGTTTAAGCCGTACATTGTTAGATGGACAACAATACCTTTATTCTTCCACTCGCGAACAAAATTGATAGGATCTTTGAGTTTTTCAACTTTAAAATCTCCGCCCCAGGTGTAGCAAACCTTACGAATGGTTTGTACAACGGAATCTTCAACCTTTTCCTCTAGGAACAAGCCGTCCGCGCCAAAAGCTCTGGCTACAAGACCTACATGGGTTGTAACACGGTGATCACGAACCGGGCGATGTCCTATCCTCAAAACATATATTCTACGGAGATTCATTTAAGAGCACCTGGCTTTTAATCTCTCAATTATCTCCGATCTACCTTCGATAATAATCCGGATTCTGCCCTCACCGTCAGGCGTCAGCTCATGAACCTTACACTTAATGAGAGCTTCCTCCAGAACATCCTTGTGATTTGGTTCCACTATCAGTGTTTCTGATTTTTTGTCGGGTAGCTTTGAGACTATGACCTTGGATAAAGCGTCTATACCGATACCTTTGGAAGCAGATATCGGGATCACAGGTAATTTGCTTGCGGCCAGGAAGTTCACTTTTTTGTGAACATCAGAGGGGTCGGTCAGATCAATCTTGTTAGCCGCTACGACAATCTTATTGAAGGAGACCCCTAGATTTGAAAGAATCTCAATGCTAGTATTGAATTTTCTCATTACTTCATCAATCTCTTCAGAAATGTCGACAACTAAAATTATCACGTCGGCGAACAGTGTTTCACCAAGTGTCGTATAAAAAGCATCAAAGAGTTGATCGGGAAGACTATCTATAAAACCTATGGTGTCAGTCACTACAACGGGATAACCCGAGATCTTTGTGCGTCGAGAAAGCGTTGACAAGGTCGCGAAGGGTTTACCATCTATATAGGCTTCCTTTCGCGTTAATTGCTCGAATAGAGTAGATTTACCAGCGCGAGTATACCCACTCAAGGAAACCAAGTATAGTCCTCCTCCACTACGCCTAGACCATCTCATGCTTTTCTGTAGCCTGGCCTTCTCAAGTGTATGTTCTATCTGGGAGATACGTCGTGTAATGTAAGTGTAATAGGCATCGACAGCGTATTTTCCTCCTCCTAGGAAGCCGTGGAGTTCGCCACGCTTTTGCAAATTGATGTACTCTCGGGCAAAACTCAACTCCCTTTTTAACTTTGCAAGCTCTATCTGCATCTTAGCTTCTCGGCTACCTGCTCTGCTAGCGAAAATTTCCAAGATAAGCTCGTACCTGTCCATTACCTCGACTTTAAGCTCCTTTCTTAGATTATAGGCCTGACTAGGCCGAAGCATGTTGTAGAAAATAACCTTTTTAATGTTATTTTCCAATACTACCCTCTTTAATTCCTCAACTTTTCCAATACCAATGTTGTACCTTGGGTCTTCCGCTCGGGTCTGGGTAATGATATCGACCACATGATAGCCAGCCGCTTCTGCGAGGTCAATCATTTCCTCTATGAGAGACCTCTTTACTTTATCTTCAAATCTAAAAACTAATATAACGTTGGCAGACATAGATTAATCCTTAAACTCGGCTATGTCCCCTAAGGTCAGTTCATACTCGCTTGACCCTCCGCCGTAATCTTCATCGCCGATCTCATAGACCTCAACCAGTTTAACCTTTAATACTTTCTCGAGTTTACGGGCAAGTTCAATGGGTGGTTCAAGCTGCTCTGACTCTATACGGCGTATAGTTGATTCCTTCTCGCCAACCATCACAGCTAGCAGTTCACGCGTTAGACCCATTTTCTCTCTGGCTTGCCTAATTATCTCGCCGTATCCTTCGACGATAACTTCTTCTGTATCTCTTCTATTATACTTCACGGGAGCTTTTGCCTTAAAAGTTTGCCTTGAAGGCTCCACCCCTATTTTTATGCTTCCCAGTACAGTTTTTCCTCTAGCACAGCGAGTGCACACGATCATTTCAGCGCCGTCCAATACTATGCGGTAAGCTATACCCCTTAACTCAGCACCGCAGAGCTCACATCTAGCCATGCTACGATTAAATACGCTGAATGTATTATAAAAGCATTTATCTATTCTCAGGGAAAAATCTTATAAGGCTAGTGGAGAAATTTCTCAAGGGGCCCGTGGCGTAGCATGGAAGCGTGGCGGCCTGCGGAGCATACAGCTCGTAGATAGCCGTAGGTCCCGGGTTCGAGTCCCGGCGGGCCCGTGAGTTTGTTCTCGGTATGGATTAAGGGTACCTTGCTACGAGCGAATACTTGGACGATTTACTAGGATGGGAATGCGCACATAGAAATTGCAAAAGATTTAAATGAAGCAGAGTTCTCTTATCACGGTCACGTATGGCTAAGGCTTTAACCCTCCCTAAGTGTACTTCCTGTGGGAGACCAATACCTCCCTTCGAAAAGGCAACAAGCTTCAGATGCCCTCAATGTGGTGAAGTTATTATATGGCGTTGCGAAAAATGTAGAATGCAAGGTAATCCATATGTGTGTCCCAAATGTGGCTTTAGGGGACCGTAGGTGAGTGGAATGGCTAAAATTGCTATATTGGTAAGAGTTTTGCCTGAAGACGCCGAAATTAAACCCGAGGACTTGTACAAGATGATTTCTGAGAAACTTCCCGAGAAATATCAAGTAGCTCAGTACCAGTCCGAACCTATAGCTTTTGGTCTCGAGGCTCTGCGTTTAGTAATTCTGATGCCTGAGGAAACTGAAGGAGGCACCGAGGAGATAGAAAACATCTTATTAGGTACACCAGGCGTAAGCCAAGTAGATGTCTTGAACGTTACGAGAGTGTCTTAAGAATCTGGAAAAGTTATTATCTTAAACTACTAGTGCTCTTGGTCTTTTTCTGTAATACCTCAATCCAGGGATTGTTTTGGACAAAACTAGGCAGCATTTCATTATTTCCGTGGTTATTGTCTCCAGTACTATACTGTAGGTAGCTTATTTTCTGCGTTAGCTGTCCCCCATTGAGGTTTTCCAGTTTAATTGATAACTTCTCAATGTTATAGTTCAGGCGTTCAAGGTTTTCAGCAAGCCTTCTATATATGGTTATATCAGGTTCCTCTGAATTGAGCTGAGGGGTTCTCATTGGAGAACTTCTTCTAAGAGTTGCACTTGAGGCTAAAGAGAGTTCCTCGAATGCACTTAGAACAGCCTCGTGAACGCTTTTTTCAAGTATTTCAGCGAGTTCCTTTAGCAATTCTTTCTTAAGAAGCTCAATATGATCTGGTTGTATCACAGGAGAACTGTTAGACGATCTTGCCGGTACTTGAATTGTTCCTCGAAGATAGAAAGCGCTAGGGTCAATACCTTTTTCACGGGCTATCTTACGGTACTTGTAAAGTGCTTTGTATACTGTACGCTCAGATACGTTGAGCGACGAGGCAATTTCACGTGCAGTTCCACCCTGTTTAATGAAAAACTCGACGATCTTCCGCTCAGTGTCCGTTAGATCCCCCATTATTACCTCAAGGTCGAACGTCATACAGACGTAATACATTTCTATCTAAACTTAATAACCCTACCGTTTAGAGCGAAAGTGCTTCCAAAATGTTGCCGGTGGCCTGCACCACTGGGGGTGGCTCCCGGGTTATTCCTCTGGGGGGTTGTGTCTTG
>ERZ1669248.129-NODE-129-length-45233-cov-5.787419_pt1 | contig 45233 bp, 50 predicted proteins | sample MGYA00579296_ERZ1669248 | MGnify/ENA primary metagenome ERZ1669248 (study PRJEB41166, sample SAMN08046057) | hot springs metagenome | biome: hot spring; feature: neutral hot spring; material: thermophilic sediment; isolation source: thermophilic sediment from...
GGAGTTTCTTACCACGCTTCATAGGGAATAATTTAGCGTATATGAATATATTTTTTCAAGAAACTTTAGGACTAATCACAAAGACCACAGATAGTGATCATAGATGAGCTACCTCACACAAATCCCCCCGGCTTTTCTGAAGAGAAGAGGTACCAGAGCATAAAAAAGGTTTTAGATGCAGGCATAGATGTCTTTACCGCCATGAACATACAGCACTTAGAGAGCCTAAAGGACATAGTTTTGCAAATTACAGGTGTGGAGGTAAGGGAAACAGTTCCTGACCCCTTTGTGAAGAGTGCCAAAGAAATAAAACTCATAGACTTACCCCAAGGGATCTCCTCAAAAGACTAAAAGAGGGTAAAGTTTATGTAAAGGACATGGCACAGGAGGCAGTAAATAGATTCTTCAGAATAGGAAACCTGATAGCTTTGAGGACGTTAGCTCTGAGGGTGCTCGCAGAACAGTTGGATGAAAGGCTCAAAGGCTATCTAAGACAGAGAGGCTTTTCGGGACCTCTTGGCTTGAAGGAGAAGTTGCTCGTAGGCATATATGCAAGTCCCTATGCCACACAGCTCGTGAGAGCAACCTATAGGCTCTCCTCAGAGCTTGGAGGTGTAGAGTGGATAGCCTTATATGTAGAAACAGACAGAGCCAAGAACTTCACAGAAGAAGAGAAGAACTGGCTAAATAGAGCAATAGAGCTTACAAGACGCTTAGGGGGGTAAGGTAGAGGTTTTGAAGGGCAACAACGTAGCAAAGGAGATCATAAACTACGCCAAAAGGGAGGGCATTACCAAAATAATCTTGGGCAAGCCAAGAAGGGAGGGTGCTTTTGCAGGCGGTATATACAAAGACCTAATCCTGCAGACAGAAGGTATAGATGTGTACCTAATAGCACCAAGGGGCAAAAAGGACTTGCTACCAAAAGAGGAAAACCAGAACTTTTGGAACAGACTCCTCAAAAAGTTAAAAGGTCACTAAACATTGTAGTGCTGTTATAATTTATCGTATGAAAAAAGTACTTTGGTTTATCCTTTTAGGTCTTACGGCCTGTGGTCCCGTTACAAAGGAGGAGTTAGATCAAAAGTTTGCAAAAATTGATGAGCGACTAAACAAGCTTGAGGAAAGGCAAAGAAGGCTAGAAGAGCAGAACATAAAAACAGAAACAAGAGTTGATAACCTCGCAGAAAGTCTAACGAAGCTTAGGCTTGAGGTGGAAAGACTAAAAACAGGCAAAGACAGTACAGTTTCTGTAAGACTTCCAGATGAAAGCAGAAAGAATACACAGGTACAGCAAAAACCTGCGGAGAGCTATCAAGCGGAATATGACGAAGCTATGAACTTGTATAACCAAAAACAGCTTAATCTTGCAAAGGAAAAGTTTATAGAGTTCATAAGGAAAAATCCCAAAACCCCGCTCACAGACAATGCTTACTTTTGGCTTGGGACTATCTTTAAGGACCTTGGAGAACTTGATAAGGCGCAGGCGGTTTGGCTTACCTTAGTAGAAAAGTGTAAAAAAGGTGAATTGCCAGACTGCAACAAAGCACCATCTGTGTATCTTCAACTTGCCAGACTTTACGAACTAAAGGGCAATCAGCAGAAAGCAGAAGAGTTTTATGAGAACTTAATTAAGGACTATCCTCGTTCGGAAGAGGCAGAGATAGCTAAAAGAAAGCTTGGAAAATGACCTCTCTGAATATACCCAAACACATTGCGGTCATAATGGATGGGAATGGAAGATGGGCTAAGAAGAGAGGGCTTCCAAGAATAAGTGGACATTACGAAGGTGTAAAGAGAGCAGAGGAGCTTGTAGATACATGCTTACAGCTTGGTGTTAAGTATCTAACCCTCTTTACCTTTTCAACGGAAAACTGGAAAAGGCCTAAAGAAGAGGTAGGGGCACTTTTTGAACTTTTTGAGTCTTACTTTAAAAGAAGAAAAGAGGACCTCATAAAAAAGGGTGTTAGGTTAAAGTTCATAGGAAGAAGAGATAGACTACCCAAAAGACTCGTCCAGCTTATGGAAGAGCTGGAAGAAGACAGCAAAGAGTGTAATAATATAACTGTTTGTATAGCTATTGATTATGGCGGTAGGGATGACATTTTAAGGGCGGTAAAGAAAGTTTTACATGTTGGATTGAAGGATATTGACGAAAGTACCTTTTCAAACTTACTTGATTTAGGAGGCATGCCAGATCCGGACCTTCTTATAAGAACAGGAGGGGAAAAGAGAGTATCCAACTTCCTTCTTTGGAATTTAGCCTACACGGAGCTCTACTTTACGGAAACTTACTGGCCTGATTTTGACAGATCTGAGCTTTTAAAAGCCATAGAGGACTACTCAAGGAGGATAAGAAAGTTTGGAGCGGTTCTACAAGAGTAGGGAGTTCATAGGACTTACTGTAGGTATTGTTTCTATAGCATTGGTTTTCTCACCTTTTTATATTTTTCTCTTTGCGTTAGCCCTTTTATCCTTTGTCATCGCTTGGGAGGTATCAAAAGCCCTTAAGATTTATCTTAATCCCTTATTTGCGATTTTGGTATTTTTAACCGCCTGTATCCACACTGGTGTTGGTATAGTAATTTCCGCCTTTTTCTCCTTAGTTATAGGCTACAGAAGTTGGAACATGGAAGATTTCCTAAAATCTCTTTTCATTCTTATATACGCAGGAGTTTTACCATCATACCTTTACAGCATCAAGATAATGGACAGCTACCAACTTTTAAAGCTTTTGATCTTTGTGTGGGTTATAGATGTAGCATCCTACTATGTGGGAAAAAACTTTGGTAAGCATCCTTTTTTTCCTAAGCTCTCACCTAAAAAAACTTGGGAAGGCTTTATGGGTGGCTTTATAAGTGGTATAACTTTTTTGTATTTTGCTTCAGACATTCCTATAATCTACGGATGTTTTTTGGTTCTCTGTGCGGTAGCCGGTGATCTTTTCAAAAGCTTTATAAAAAGACAGGTAGGAATAAAGGATTTTTCTGGAGCGCTTGGAGAACACGGTGGTTTTACAGACAGATTTGATTCTTTACTTTTTACCGCTCCTGTTTATTTGGCTCTTTTGAATTAATAACTCCCTCCCAAAGAGGGAGGGAGAGAAAGGGTTAGTCAAGCTCGGGCATTTCAGGTGCGGGTGCTTTTTCCTTCTTCTCTTCGGGTATTTCTGCTACCAATGCTTCTGCGGTTAGCATGGTACCTGCAACAGATGCTGCGTTCTGTATAGCTGTTCTCACCACTTTTGTGGGGTCTATGATACCAGCTTCAACCATATCTTTGTACTCTCCAGATGCTGCGTCAAATCCCCAGTTCTTACCCTTTTCTTTTCCAAGTTGGAGGACCTTTTCAAGTACCACATAACCTTCAAATCCTGCATTGGTAGCTATTTGTCTAAGAGGTGTTCTGCAAGCTTTCTTTATTATGTCTATACCCAGCTGTTGGTCTGGATTGTCTGCCTTGAGGTTATCTAACGCTTCGGAAGCTCTTACTAATGCTACACCACCACCGGGAACTATACCCTCTTCAACAGCTGCTTTTGTCGCATGTACTGCGTCTTCTACCCTTGCTTTCTTTTCTTTAAGCTCAGCTTCTGTAGCAGCACCCACTCTTATAATAGCAACTCCACCAGAGAGTTTTGCAAGTCTTTCTTGAAGTTTTTCTCTGTCGTAATCTGATGTGGTTTCAAGTATCTGCTTCTTAATTTGCTCTATCCTTGCTTGTATAGCTTCCTTAGAACCTTTACCACCTACTATAGTAGTGTTGTCCTTGTCCACGATCACTTTGTCTGCCCTTCCGAGCATATCAAGAGTTACGCTTTCAAGTTTTATACCGAGCTCTTCAGTTATAGCAGTACCACCTGTGAGTATAGCTATATCTTGCAGGTAGTCCTTTCTCCTTTGACCAAAACCAGGAGCTTTTACAGCGCAAGCCCTTATAACACCCTTTATGTGGTTTACCACTAATGTTGCCAGAGCTTCAGCCTCAACATCTTCTGCTATGACCAGTAGAGGTTTGCCTGCTCTTACTACTTGTTCAAGTATGGGGAGTAGGTCTTTTACATTGGATATTTTCTTTTCGTATATGAGTATGTAGGGTTCTTCAAGTACAGCTTCCATTTTGTCAGGATTTGTTATGAAGTAAGGTGATAGGTATCCTCTGTCAAACTGCATACCTTGGACTGTTTCAAGGGTGGTTTCTGCGGACTTGGATTCTTCAACGGTTATAACTCCGTCCTTTCCTACAGCTTCCATAGCATCCGCTATGATCTTACCTATGGTTGTGTCATTATTGGCAGATATGGTTGCCACTTGTTCTATCTCTTTCCTACCAGATACGGGAATAGAGAGTTTCTTTATCTCTTCTACTACCACTTGGACCGCCTTGTCTATTCCTCTTTTGAGGTCCATGGGATTTGCGCCTGATGCTATTGCTTTTAGTCCTTCGTTGAATATGGCTTGAGCAAGAACTGTTGCTGTGGTAGTTCCGTCACCAGCTACATCTGCAGTTTTGGATGCTACCTCTTTTACCAGTTGAGCGCCCATATTTTCATAAGGATCTTTTAGCTCTATTTCTTTAGCTACTGTAACGCCGTCTTTAGTGACAACTGGAGTACCCCACTTTTTCTCTATAATTACCTCCCTACCTCTTGGACCAAGGGTAACTTTAACTGCATTGGCAAGCTTATCAACTCCAGCTTTGAGTCTTGCCCTTGCTTCCTCTCCGTAAACGACCTTCTTTGCTGCCATTTTTTCACCTCCTTTTAAAATTTTTTTACTCAATTATTGCAAGAATTTCATCTTCAGACATTATTAGGTACTTTTCTCCATCAAGTTCCACTTCTGTACCAGCGTACTTATTGAAAATCACCTTATCCCCCTGCTTCACCTTAGGAGAGACCACCTGTCCGTTGCTTAAAAGCTTACCATCACCCACAGCGATAACTTCGCCTATCTGAGGTTTTTCTTTTGCTGTGTCAGGTATGATGATGCCAGAGGGTGTCTTTTGTTCTTGCTCTTCCATCCTTTTGACAACTACCTTATCGTACAGTGGTCTCAGCTTAGCCATGTCCTTACCTCCTTAATGTTTTTTCTATGGAATATTATATTAACATCTCTCTCTTTTGTCAAGAGGTATAGAAAGAATTTTTTAGTGTGTTTTACTCAACTTTATTGATTTTTTTGATATTAGAGTTTAGGAGAGTCTTCTCAGATCCTTGTAAGTGTTCCAAAAGCCTGAGAGGATGCCTATAAAGAAGAAAAAGAGAAGACCAAGAGGAAAGCTCCTGATTTTAAAAACTCCCTCCATAAGCCACTTGTCAAAGGCATACCCTACCGCAAGCCCTGCTAATATACCACCAAGAATATTAAAGCCTACTGTTAAAGCTAAAAAATCCTTACCTTTCATATACCCAAAAGTTTTCTGATGCGCTTTATAAAGCTAGAACGTCTTCTTATTTCATAGTTTAAGTTTTCTACCATCTCTCCTACTTTGCCAGTTATCATAGAGATGGTTTCCTTATCTTTTACTCTAGGATCATAGAGAAACTCCTTTAGCAGTTGGTTAGTGCTTTCTAGAGCCTTCAGGGCTCTTTCTAACTGTTTTTCCTGCTGAAGATCTATGCTGTTGACTGCTTTTTCAATGGCTTTTCCTAAGGCTTCCACCGCACTGTTTAGACTTTTGCTTCCCGTATCGTAATCACCACTAAACTGACTTGAGATCTGAAGTAGCTTGGACTTGAGCGTAAATACATACTGGGAGAGCTCTGTGTTAAAGGGTTCTTTCTTGTCTATATCCTTAAAGAAGTTCTCTACTATCATCTTTATGCTATCTTCTATGCTATACACCCTGTCCATGCCTCACCTCCTAAAATTTATTTGGTCTACACTTAGGTTGAAGCTAATATCTTCTATGCTTATCTTGACATTTTTGTAATAGCCTTGTTTGTTCCTTTCAGGGTAATCAAGGACGATAATCTTATCCCTCTTCTTGTCAATAAGCTCTATCCTTTTTAGCTGTCCGTTGCTAAAAATGTACTTTCTTTTGTATAAGCCATCATCTCTCTCAAAAGCTAAAGATCCCAATGAACAAGACACTTTCTCATCACCTGTCAAAACTGTGCCGAAGATAAGAGCGTCAGGAGTTAAGGGAAGGTCAATGCAGGTTGCTCCCACACAAAGGTTAGTGTCTTTGAAAAGCACTGTTCCTGTCTGAGGACTTCTGAGGGTGTATCCACTTTGGGATTTCTCTATATAGATGGGTACTCTAAGGATACCGTATCTTAGGGATACAAAAGCGTTATAGTCCTTTGGTGCGGAATCTTCCGAATATGCCTGCCTTACTTCTTTTTCACCAGGACACACAAGAGGTGCGCACGCATAGGTCAAACACAGAATAAACAAAAGTAGTGCCTTCTTCATGTTTCTCTCCTTATCCTTACAGACATATAGTGGGCGAATAGCCCTTCTGCCTTTGCTATGCTTTCGGTGGGTTCTGCAAGTCTATCAAAACCTTCTTTAGAAACATAAAGAACGGAGCTTCTTTTGACAAAGTCATATACACCCAAAGGTGAGAAAAACTTAGCGGTGCCACCTGTGGGTAAGGTGTGGTTAGGACCAAGGATGTAGTCTCCTAAGGCTTCTGTGCTGTATCTTCCTAAAAATATGGCTCCTGCGTGCTTTATATAGGGAAGGATAGAAAAGGGGTCTTCGGTGAGCACTTCAAGGTGCTCTGGTGCTATGTGGTTAGCTACTTCACAGGCTTTGTAGAGGTCTTCTACAAGGAATATGGTTCCAAAGCGCTCTATGGACCTTCTGGCAATTTCCTTTCTTGGTAAGTCTTCTATGAGTTTTTCAAGTTCTTCTTTCACTCTAATGGCATGCTTTTCATCAGTTGTGATGAGAAAGGCTCCGGCTAGTTCATCGTGCTCTGCCTGAGAGAGAAGATCAGCAGCCACCCAAGATGGGTCGCAAGTGCCATCTGATATAACAAGTATCTCAGATGGACCTGCAAACATATCTATATCTACCACACCAAAAAGAAGTTTTTTTGCAATGGATACGTATATGTTGCCCGGACCCACTATTTTATCAACCTTTGGTATAGTTTGTGTTCCATAAGCAAGTCCTGCAACAGCTTGAGCACCACCTATCTGGTAAACTCTACTCACACCAGATATAAAGGCAGAGGCAAGGGTATACTTGTTAGGCTTGGGCGAGACCATTATAACTTCTTCAACTCCAGCAACTACCGCAGGTACCACATTCATAAGGACTGTTGATGGATAAGATGCCTTGCCACCGGGTACATAAACCCCTACCCTTTCCAAAGGCATAACCTTCATACCAAGAAGGATGCCGTTTTCTTCCGTGAAAAAAGACCTCTCTTTTTGAAGTTCGTGAAATCTCCTTATCCTCTCGTGAGCTATCTCAAGAGCGGAACGCACATCCTCTTCTATTTCGTTGTAAGCCTTTTCCAACTCTTCGTAAGGTATCTCCAAGGTGTCCTCCGAAAGCTTTATCCCATCAAACTTCTCTGTATACTCTATGATAGCTTTATCACCTTCTTGCTTTACCCTTTTTATTATCTCCCTTACCGTAGGTTCGTACTCTTCCTCAAGCACCTCTCCTCTTTTTGCTATGAATCTGAGCCTTTCGTTAAACCTCCACGCAACACCTCTTAGATCTTCTATCTTCATAGAGTATCATTATAAACCTCACTTGGTTTTAAGGGACCTATGGGTAGTGCTCTTTTTCTATCCGGCGGACTTTACCTTTGTGTGTCCCACAGAGCTTGCGGATTTGGCAGAAAAGTATGAGGAACTTCAAAAGATGGGTGTTGAGGTTATATCTGTATCAACAGATACCAAGTACGTGCATCTTGCTTGGCACAAAAGTGAAAAACTCTTAGAAAAAGTAAAGTTTCCTATGGGCGCAGACCCTACAGGCAAAGTTTCCAGACTTTTTGGTGTTTATGATGAGAACACGGGTTTTTCTTTGAGAGGTACTTTTATAATAAACCCTGAGGGTGTTTTGGTAGGTCCTGAGATAAACTTTTATAACGTAGGAAGAAATGCGGAAGAGCTAATAAGAAAGATGGAAGCCAACATATACCTTATGAGCCATCCTGACGAAGCATGTCCTGCCAAATGGAGAAAAGGCAAGAAAACACTAAAACCTTCCGAAAAGTTGGTAGGAAAGGTTCATGAAGCTTTAAGTGGCGAGGAATATATTTAAAACTTTGGTGGAGGTATAAAATGGAACTCACATTGAACTTTAACACTGATAAGGTCTACGATGTGGTAATAATTGGAGCAGGACCGGCTGGTTCTTCTGCTGCTATATACACAGCAAGGGCAGGACTCTCCACTTTGGTACTCTATAGGGCAGAAGCAGACGGTGCTTTGGGAGTTACTCAGCAGATAGAGAACTATCCGGGCATAAGGGGACCCATATCAGGCTACGAACTTTTGAAACTTATGAGGGAACACGCAAAAGCCTTTGGTGCGGAGTTTGTAAGGGGTAAAGTGATAGCCACAGACCTCCTTGGTGAGATCAAAAAGGTATACACCATAGATGGTAGGGAATTTAAAGGAAGGGCGGTCATAATAGCCTCTGGTGCTATGGAGAGGACTAACAAGTATAAAGGGGAAGAGGAGTTTTTGGGTAAGGGAGTATCCTACTGTGGTGTTTGCGATGCAGCTTTCTTCAAAGGCAGACCTGTTGCAGTTGTAGGAGAAGATGATTACGCTTTAGAAGAGACAGAGTTTATTGCGCGCTTTGCCAGCAAGATATACCTTGTGGTGCCATCCAGCAGGATAAAGGCACCACCTGAGATGATCCAAGAGATAGAGTCCCACAAGAATATTGAGATACTTCTTCACCACAGGGTGTTGGAAATAGTAGGTAGTTCTGTGGTAGAAGGTATAAAGCTTCAGGATGTGAAGACCAAAGAAACCAAACTTCTTCAGGTGGATGGAGTGTTCATATTCCTTGGTGGGAACAAGCCTTCTGTGGACTTTCTCATGAACCAAGTGGAAATGACCGATGAACACTGCATAGTGGTTAATGAGGAGATGATGACCTCCGTCCCAGGCGTGTTTGCTGCGGGTGATGTCCTTTGCAACAACATAAAGCAGGCGGTTATTGCTGCAGCAGACGGAGTAAAGGCAGCCCTTGCGGTAGATAAGTATCTGAACAAAAAGGCAAAAATTGCACCCCAATGGTGATTTAATGAAGCTGGACAAAGAGATAGTATCCACTGCCTTTGAGAGATTCAAAAACCTAAAAATCTTAGTAGTGGGTGATGTTATCCTTGACAGATACGTGTTTGGAAAAGTAGAGCGCATATCTCCCGAAGCACCCGTTCCTATAGTGGAAGTCCAAAGGGAAGAGTTCAGACTTGGAGGGGCAGGTAATGTTGCCAGTAATCTAAGCACACTTGGTGTGAAAACCTACCTGGTGGGCATCACAGGAGAAGACTCTGGGAGGAATATAATAAAGGATCTTCTAAAGGAGAGTAATGTGCAGGACCTTACCGTACAGGACCCAAGCAGGCCTACAACTCAGAAGGTAAGGGTAATATCCATGTCTCAACAGCTCATTAGGATAGACAGGGAAGAGAGAAAGCCACCAGAAGGAAAGGTATTAAAAAAAATCTTAGAAAATTTAGACCTTGATGTGGATGGGATCATCTTATCAGACTATGCAAAAGGTGTGGTGTGTGAGGAGGTTGTAAAGGCGGTAAGGTCCAAAGGAAAGTTTTATTCCATAGACCCAAGGCCACAGAACGCTCACCTTTACAAAGGTGCGGACCTTATGACACCTAACGAAAAGGAAGCAAAACAGATGTATAGTGCGGATAGCCTTGAAGAGCTTGGCTGGGGTCTTAAAAAAGAGCTAAATCTGAAAACTCTTACCATAACCTTAGGTCCAAAGGGTATAGCGCTTTTTGACAAGGAATTTAATTTATATCCCGCAAGGGCAAGGCAGGTTTATGATGTAACTGGTGCAGGGGATACTGTAATTGCAGTGCTTACCGCTTGTGTTCTGTCGGGTTTTGATTGGGATATTGCCTGTGAGCTTGCCAACGTGTGTGCTGGTATAGTGGTTAGCAAGCTGGGGACCGCAAGCCCAACCTATGAAGAAGTCATTCAGTATGTAGAGGAAGTTCTTGAAAGGAAAGAAATTTGAGGATATAGCTTGTGCGTATTTAGAATCCCAAGGCTACAAGATACTTCACAGAAACTTTTACTGCAAAGGTGGAGAAATAGACATTATAGCCATAGAAGGTAATACCCTAGTGTTTGTTGAAGTGAAAGGCTCTACCAAAATGACCTTTGCAGACCCTGCAGAACGCATAGACAAAAGAAAGATGGAAAGATTGCTAAAATGCATAGAGAAGTTTTTGGCAGAAAATCCCTACGAAAATATAAGAATAGACGCTCTGATAGTGAGGGGCAAAGAAGTTGAACACATAAAAGGCATTGAGCTATAATCTTAACTGCATGAAAGTGAGAGTTTTGATCCTTCCCAAAAAAGGACTTTTGGACCCAGAAGGTAGGGCGGTAAAGGAGATGCTCTTGGAAAACGGCTACAGTGTCAAAGATGTAAAAGTGGGAAAGGTGATAGACCTTGAGGTGGAAGATGGCACCAACATAAAGGAGCTTGTAGAGAAGTTTTTGGTGAATCCTCTCATTGAGGAGTACATCATAGAATGAAGTTTGCGGTTTGTGTATTTCCGGGCTCTAACTGTGATTACGATGTGTATTATGTGATAAAGGATGTTCTCGGTCAGCCTGTGGAGTTTGTGCATTACACACAGAAAGACTTAAAAGGCTACGACTGTGTGGTGCTTCCCGGTGGCTTTTCCTTTGGAGATTACCTAAGAGCTGGTGCCCTTGCAAGTAAAACACCCTTAGCTTACGCTGTACAAGACTTTGCTCAAAAAGGTGGGCTTGTGCTTGGTATATGCAACGGCTTTCAGATTCTCACAGAGCTTCACTTACTACCGGGAGCTTTGCTCAAAAACGAAAACCTCAGGTTTGTCTGTAAGGATGTCTATTTGAGGGTAGAAAACACCCAAATTCCTTTCACAAGAAAGATAGAAAAGGGAGAGGTGCTCAAAATACCCATAGCTCACGGTGAAGGAAGGTATTATGTACCCGAGGATATCCTTAAAGAGATGGAGGAGAGAAACCAGATAGTTCTAAGATATTGCGATCAAGAGGGAAACATAACGCCCTCTTCCAACCCAAACGGCTCTGTGGGAAACATAGCAGGGGTGTGCAACAAAGAAGGTAATGTCTTTGGCCTTATGCCACATCCAGAGCGAGCAAGTGAAGACATCCTTGGCTCTCACGACGGACTCTTATTTTGGCATTCTTTGATAAGTTAAAAAAGGCTATGTTTTATGTGCAAATCCGCTCCTTAGAAACTCCTTCACAAAGGGTATTTCAGAAGAGAGTATTTCTTGAGGAGAACCTATCTGCACCATTTTGCCATCTTTTAGCACCATAATCCTGTCAGATATACTAAAAGCTGATATAAGGTCGTGGGACACCACTATGGAGGTGGTGCCCGTTTTATCTCTCAAAGACAGAATAAGGTCATCTATCATTCTGCTTGTGATGGGATCAAGGCCAGAGGTAGGCTCATCGTAGATGATGAGTTTAGGATTTGTTGCTATGGCTCTTGCTATGCCCACTCTCTTTTTCATTCCACCTGAGAGTTCTGAAGGATAAAGTTCAAGGACACTTTCATCTAAACCTACAAGTCTTAGCTTTTCAAGAGCTAACTGTTTTATCTCTTTCTGGCTCATGTTGGTGCGTTCCAAATAATAAAATCCCACATTTTCCCAAACTTTTAAGCTATCAAACAGTGCCGATCCCTGAAATACATAACCTATATCCTTTCTTAGGCTGTCAAGCTCCTTGATGCTAAGGCTGTTTATATCCTTTCCAAAGACCTTGACTTTCCCCTTTGTGGGTTTCCAAAGCCCCACTATGCATTTGGTTATAGATGTTTTACCACTACCGCTCCCACCCACTATGGTGAATATCTCACCTTGAAGCACCTCAAAATTTATGTCTTTGAGAATTTCCCTACCGTTTATACTCACAAAAAGGTTTTCCACTTGAACTACTCTGCTCACCGCAGTCTTCTCAAAAGCTCTTCTAAGTCATCTTCTGGTGTAAGACCCAGATGAGAAAGGTAGGACTCTATGCTTACCCACCTCTTTAGTACCATACCTTGTGTGATGAGGCGCAAGAAGGGCTCTTTGTCCTTTACCAGTCCAAGGTCATAGAGAAACTTTTGGAAGAAGCGCGCATAAAGAAGGTGCAAAACCGCATGCTCTATACCACCTATGTAGAAATCAACAGGCATCCAAAACTCCACCTTTTCCCTTTGAAAAATCTCTTTATCGTTTTTTGGATCGCAGTATCTGAGGAAGTACCAAGAGGAATCAAAAAAGGTGTCCATGGTGTCTGTTTCTCTTTTTGCTGGTCCTTTGCACTTGGGACATGTAGTATTTACAAACTCCTCAACGCTCTCTAAGGGATTGCCGTGTCCTGTGATGCTTACATTTCTGGGTAATAAAACGGGAAGGTCTTCCTCTGGCACTGGCACAATACCACACCTATCACAGTAAATTATGGGTATGGGTGTGCCCCAATATCTCTGTCTTGATATGTTCCAGTCTTTGAGTCTGTAGGTGATCTTAAAGTCCGCATGACCTTTTTCTTTTAGCCACGAGGTTATGGACCTTTTTGCCTCTTGGGAAGGCATACCACTAAATGGTCCTGAATCTATTAAGATGCCTTCCCCTTCGTAAGCTTTACTTTTGGGAAAGTCCCCATCTTTAGGTCTTACTACATACTTTATGGGCAGTTGGTATTTGAGTGCAAACTCATAATCCCTTTGGTCGTGAGCAGGCACAGCCATAATGGCACCTGTTCCATACTCATAAAGCACATAGTTGGCACTCCATACGGGCAATTTCTCTCCGTTTGCAGGGTTTGTTGCATACACTCCCAAAAACACCCCTTCCTTTTCTTCTTCCTTTCCCCTCTCTTTGACAGGAACGGACTTTATCTTTTGGACAAAGTTCATAACTTCCTGTAGTCTTCCTCCCCTTTTGGCAAGCTCTAAGGTAAGAGGATGTTCGGGCGCAAGCACCAAGAAGGTAGCACCAAACACCGTATCAGGCCTTGTGGTGAATATTTCTATAGGAATGTCATCCACGTAAAACTTTATAAGGGCACCTTCGGACCTACCTATCCAGTTTCTCTGCTGGGATATGACCCTTTCGGGCCATTTGCCTTCCAATAGCTTTAGGTCTTCAAGGAGTCTGTCAGCGTAAGCGGTGATCTTTAGGTACCAAGAGGGCACTTCTTTTCTTACCACAGGAGTGGAACACCTCCAACACCTTCCGTCTATCACCTGCTCGTTGGCAAGCACCGTCTGATCGTTAGGACACCAATTTACCTCCGCAAGCTTTCTGTATGCCAAACCCTTTTCGTAAAACTTTAAGAATAGCCACTGGTTCCAGCGGTAGTACTCAGGATCACAGGTAGTTATCTCTCTGTCCCAATCGTAAGAAAAACCCAGTCTCTTTAGTTGTCCTTTCATATAGCTTATGTTTTCGTAAGTCCAATCTGCGGGATGTACCCCTTGCTTTATCGCTGCGTTTTCTGCGGGTAATCCAAAAGCATCCCATCCCATAGGATGAAGGACATTGTAGCCTTTGAACCTCAGAAACCTTGCTAAAACGTCTCCAATAGTGTAGTTTCTCACATGGCCCATATGTATTCTTCCAGAAGGGTAAGGGAACATTTCAAGAACATAGACCTTCTCCCCTCCCTCACTAACCTTGAAAAGACCCATATCTTCCCAAATTTTTTGCCACTTTTCTTCTATCTTCTGTGGATCATACATGGATAAATATTATAGTGGCTTACCCTCTATCACATCACCACCATCTCCACTGCTCTTTTGTCCTGCCTGTTCGTATATCTTACTTCCTATTTGAGCAGAAACGTTTAGTACCTTTTCTATAGCATTTCTGACTTCCTGAATATCTTGAGCTGAGGTCATCACTCTCTTGGCTTCCTCTATGGTCTTTTCCACTTCGGACACAAGGTCTGCAGAAAGCTTATCCCTGTTTTCCTTTAATACCTTCTCAAGATTGTACACGTACTGATCAAGCTGGTTTTTGGCTTCCACAAGCTCTTTCTTTCTTCTGTCTTCTTCCTCGTGTAGCTGTGCCTCTCTTATCATCCTTTCTATCTCTTCTTGGGTCAAACCTGAGGAGGCTTGTACCCTTATGGACTGCTCTTTTCCTGTTCCTAAATCTTTTGCGGTCACATGGAGGATACCATCCACGTCTATGTCAAAACAGACTTCTATCTTGGGCACTCCACGTGGAGCTGGTGGTATGCCTGTAAGATAAAACCTACCCAAAGACTTGTTATCCTTTGCCAAAGGTCTTTCACCCTGAAGCACGTGTATCTCTACTTCTGTCTGATAGTCCGAGGCTGTGGTGAAGATCTCACACTTTCTGTAGGGTATGGGTGTGTTTCTGGGGATAAGCACCGTCATAACACCACCGTAAGTTTCCACTCCCAAAGAGAGAGGTGTCACATCTACAAGCAGTATCTCCTTTACCTGTCCTGAAAGAACTCCTGCCTGTATGGCTGCACCCACTGCAACCACCTCGTCTGGATTCACACCCTTGTGAGGTTCTTTTCCAAAAAATTCCCTTATCTTTTGCTGAACTAAAGGTATTCTGGTAGAACCGCCTACAAGCACTACCTCATCTATGTCCTGTGGTCTTAGCTTGGCATCTTCAAGAGCTCTCTGGACTATGTCTATAGTTCTGTTTATTAGGTCCTTTATCATCTCCTCAAGTCTTGCTCTTGTGAGGGTCTTTTGAAGATGCAAGGGCTGGTTGGTAGAGGGGTCTATGGTTATAAAGGGTAGGTTTATTTCAGTTTCTAACTTAAAAGACAGCTCCTTTTTGGCTTGTTCTGATGCTTCTTTTAGTCTCTGTAGTGCGGTTCTGTCCTTGCGCAGATCTATGCCTGTGTCTTTTTTGAACTCTTCTATGAGCCATTCCATTATGCGCTCGTCTATGTTGGCACCACCCAAGTGCGTGTCTCCAGCGGTCGCTTTTACCTCTATCACACCCTCTCCACCCTCTAATATGGACACGTCAAAAGTTCCACCACCAAAGTCATAAACCAGTATCCTCACATTTTCCTTCTTATCCAGTCCGTAAGCGAGAGCTGCAGCGGTTGGTTCGTTTAGGATTCTTACTACCTCAAGACCCGCTATCTTTCCAGCATCTTTTGTAGCCTGCCTTTGCCTTTCGTTAAAGTAAGCGGGTACTGTAATAACCGCCTTTGTGATCTTCTCTCCCAAGTATGCTTCCGCTGCTTCTTTGAGCTTTTTAAGAACGTGAGCTCCCACCTCCTCTGGTCTTACTAACCTACCTGCGTTGGGAACATCAAAGCTTGCATCTCCTTTTTCATCAGCTACTACTTTGTAGGACACCCTTTTGGCTTCTTCCTTTACTTCCTCAAACTTTCTACCTATAAATCTTTTGGATTCATATATGGTGTTTTCTGGATCAAGTATGGCACGCCTTTTGGCAGGTTCACCTACGAGTATTTCCTTTTCCTTAGTCCAAGAAACTACAGAAGGTGTGAGTCTTGAACCTTCCTGATTGGCTATTACTACCGGCTCATCACCCATCATAACCGCCACCACCGAGTTAGTAGTTCCCAAGTCAATACCCAGTATCTTCTCAGCCATCTTCTCACCTCCAAAGGGTTTTACCTTTAAGATATAACTTTAGTTATCCTTTGTCAAGTTTTATATAAGAAGTTTTAGAAAGATTTAAAAGCATGGGATATCTGTAAGAACATAGAATAGGATCGCTACAGCAAACAAAGGATCACCGCTCCCTATTCACAACTGAAGTTATAATAGGAGAGAGTACATCAAAGGCATCCTTTCCTGCTATCCTGTAGAGCTCATCTAAGGCTTGTTGCACTTCTAACCTTGCCCTTTCATAGGTGTTTTTAACACCACCTAATTCTATAACTTTCTGCCTGAGCCACTCCACATTTCCATTCCTTAAAGAACTTTTCACATCTTCCACATGGAGCTTTTCCAACACGCTTATGAGGGGGTAAGTACACTTGCCTTCCTTTAGGTCATTGCCTACAGGTTTGCCTAACTTTTCCTGAGAACCTGCATAATCTAAAGCGTCATCAATAAGTTGAAAAGCCCTGCCTATCTTGATGCCTATGCGATAAAACTCCTCGTAATCTTCCCTTTGAGCGGATAGAGCTCCCACCGCCATACTGGCACCAAAAAGCACACCCGTTTTTTTGTCTATGATCTCAAAGTAAGTTTTTTCATCTATAAGGTTTCCTATGCTATTGAGCTCAAGCATCTGTCCCTGGGACATATCCATAACCGCTCTGCTCACTATCTGTATGCTTTTCATACTGCCATAAATGGAATATAACCAAAGAGCCTTGGCATACATGTAATCTCCAGTCAATACACAAGCTTCGTTTCCAAAAAGTAAGTTAGCGGAAGGTTTCCCTCTTCGCATGTTTGCACCATCAACCACATCATCGTGAAGTAAAGATGCCACATGTATATACTCTATGCCTACTGCCAAAGGATACACTTTGCTTTCATCTCCACCTAAGGCTCTGCAGGTGAGCAGTGTTAGTATGGGCCTTATTCTTTTGCCACCTGAAGACACTATATATCTGCCTATTTCCAAAACAGTTCTTACTTCAGGGTCAAGGTACTTTACAAGTTCTTCCTCTATCACACTTAGCAAGCTTTCCATATTACTCACAATAAGTATAACTAAATTTTTAATTGATGATAAGGTTAGAAGACATTCAGTTGGCACCTGAAAAAACGGGGGTTTATGTATTTAAAAAAGCGGATAGAGTCCTCTATGTGGGTAAAGCAAAAAATCTCAAAGAAAGACTTTTGCAACACTACAGGCAAAGTGAGAAAGACGCAAAGGAAAGAGCCATCATTACAGAGTCTGATCGCGTTGAGTGGATTATAACAAGAAACGAGTTTGAAGCCCTAACATTAGAGATAGACCTTATACAGCTTCATAAACCCAAATATAACGTGCTTCACAAGTACGGTGGAGGTTATCCCCTTTTGCTTCTGACGGAAGATGAGTACCCAACGCTAAAGGTAGTTAGAGGAGCATCTCAAGGGAAAGTATTTGGACCCTTTTTTAGTACTGGCAAAGCCAAAAAGGTAAAAAGGCTAATTCACAAACTTTTCAAGCTAAGGACATGCGATCCCATGCCCATCAGAAAAGAGCCATGTATGGACTATCACTTGGGCCTTTGCTGTGCACCCTGTTGTGGATATGTTAGCAGTGAAGAGTACATGCTGAATGTAAAGTCCGCTATTAGCCTGCTTTCTGGAGATGTATCCTCGGTGCTTCCTGAACTTTATCTTGCTATAGAGCGCTACTCTAAGGAGCTAAAATTTGAGAAATGTGCCCAGATAAGGGATCAGATACTGGCTCTTGAGAACCTCTCAAAGGGTCAAAGGGTTTCTCAAATTCCCGTTTCTAACGCGGACATCTTTTATTCCATGGGTAGGCTCTTGGGCGTGTTTTTAGTAAGGTCTTCCAAGTTGGTGGATAAACAGATCATAGTGCTTGATGAAGAAGAGCAAAGGGAAGAAGTCTTGCTTGGTTTTTACTACTCTAGCCCCTTACCGAGCGAAATTATCACCAACTTTGAGCTTCCACCAGAGGTCAAAGATTGGCTCCAAAGGAGAGGAAAACTAAGGCTAAGCACACTCACAGACAAAGCTCTTGAGGACATCATCGTTGAAAATATGAGCGGATACATAGACCTTAAAGTACTTGAAAGGGAGTTTAGAGAAAAGCTATCTATGGAACTTCCTTCCATCATAGAGGGCTTTGATGTGTCCCACTTTTATGGCGAGCACACGGTGGCATCTTGCGTAGTCTGGGAAAAAGGATACATGAACAAAAGAAGGTACAGAAGGTACAGGATAAGAGGTGTGAGCAAGATAGATGACTATGCATCTCTTAGGGAGGTGTTGGAAAGAAGAGCCAAAAGATTGAAAGCTGGAGAAGAAGTAATGCCTGATGTCTGGCTAATAGATGGTGGTTATGGACAGATGAACGTGGCTTTAGAGGTAAAAAGGAAGTATCAGATGGACATAAAAGTTTTTGCTTTGGCAAAGGAAGAAGAGATACTCTTGTGCGAAAATGGAAAAGAGCTGTGTCTAAAGGAACATCCCATTCTTTACAGAGTTTTTGGACTCATTAGGGACGAAGCGCATCGTTTTGCTCTCTCTTATAGCAGAAAGCTCAAGCTTAAGGAGGACACAACAGACATTTTGGACTACATAAAAGGTATAGGTGAGGTCAAAAAGAGGATCATATACAGAAACTTTGAAAACCTCTACGAGCTGTTAAAAGCGGACGAGGAGGTGTTAAGAAGAATGGGTATAAATCCAGCCATAAAGCAGGAGGTGAAAAGGTACCTTGAGGGAGAGCTCTCAGAAGACTAAAGCTCAAGAAGCCTATCCAAATAAACAGCGCCACCTACCGCAGGTATGTCCCTTCCAAAAAGACTGTAGAGCTTGTTGTACCTTCCTCCTCCTGCCAAAGGATAGCCTATCTTTGGGTGAAAAACTTCAAAAACTATGCCTGTATAGTAGGGTTGCAATCTAATCTCTGACAGATCAAAGATCACAGGAATTCCTTCCAAATACTCAGACAGTTCATAAAGCTCCTCACACTCCTTAGAGAACTCACTGTGCTTACTTGCAAACTCCTCAATAACTTCTTTGCCACCTTGCATATACAGAAGTTCTGTGAGTTCAGTGTGAGCTTTTAGCTCAGAAAAGTTCTTCTCAAACAGCGCCTTTATTATCCTCTGTTTGTCTGGATACCTTTCTAGCATGCCATTTACTATACCCATGTGCCCTATATTTACCACAAAGTCCATCACAGAGCACTCCTTTAGATACTCACAGAGCTTTCTTATCACCTCCGCATCATTGCGCACTTCCTCCACACCCAAGTGTTCTATACCCATCTGAAACCTCTCTATATCGTCTGTGAGTGAAAACACATTTCCCCAGTAAAAAACCTTTAACGGCAGTTCCAAATTTCTTAGGCTTGAGAGAAACCTGGCAAGACTGACAGTCCAGTCAGCTCTGAGATTCAAAAGAGTACCATCTTGGCATGCACCTACAAAAAAAGGTTTGTAGTGCTGAGAAATAATCTTAGGATCGTGCTTTTCTATGGTAGGAAGCATAAGAAACTTGTAATCCTCAAATACTTGGCAGGCTTTTATAAAAAACTGTTTTAATTTCTCCGAGTCTTCAAAGGAAAAGAACCTTTCTTCAACGAACATGCTCTTTCCACTTTTGGACCAATTCCTTATCTATATCCACAAGGATCACCTTCTCAAGATTCACCGGTTTGAAATTTTTTATCTCTTCTATCATAGCCTTTGCTGCAATGTCCTTTGGAAGCCTTCCTACACCAGTACCCATACCGGGTATAGCTATGCTTTTAAAACCCATCTTGTCCGCAAGCTCAAGACTTGCTCTGAGTGCCCTTCTCACCTTCTCCTCGGTGGTAGCCATCGCTGGCTCCTCCATGGTGGGTGCGTGTATAACACCCTTGAAGGGAAGACTGCCTGCAGTGGTTATAATGGCAGAGCCTATAGGGATGGGAGCTTTGCTGATGGCTTCCTCTTCAATGATACTACCCCCTGCCCTTTTTATAACGCCCGCTACTCCACCTCCCATGTATCCAAGAGAGTTGGCTGGATTTACTATAACATCTGCCTCTACCTGTAGCAAACTGCCTTCTATTATTATTAGCTCCATGATCTAAAACGTCCCCGGGAGGAGTCGAACCTCCGACCTCGAGATTAGGAATCTCGCGCTCTATCCTCCTGAGCTACGGGGACTAATACTTAAATATATCACATCTCGTCAGAAAATATGATCTGTGGAAGCTCCGCCTTTATTATACCCCTTTGAACGCCTAATCTTAGCATGAGCCTTACCGCTTCTCTTGCATCCTCTCCATAATCTATAGTCCTTTGGTTTACATACATGCTTACAAACCTCTTTGTTCTCTCTTGGCTATCTTTTATGTCCCTTGCGTAGTTCTTTGCATACTCCAAGGCCTCCTCTGGGTTAGAAAGAGCATACTCCACGCTTCTTCTCATAACTCTCTCTATTTTCTTTATAACATCTCTGCCCAAATCCTTTCTTACCACATTGCATCCAAGAGGCAAAGGAAGACCCGTCTCTTCCTTCCACCACTTACCCAAATCCACAAGCTTTAAGAGTCCTCTATCCTCATAGCTTATCTGCCCTTCGTGTATGACAAGCCCTGCATCTACATGCCCTTTTTCTACCGCTTCCATAATTTGGTCAAAGGGTATGACCTCTTGGTAAAAATCAGGTTCATACAGCCTTAGTATCAAGTAAGCGGTGGTGTATATCCCTGGTACCGCTATCCTTTTGCCTTTGAGTGTATCCAAATGAGCCTTAGACACTACTATGGGTCCATATCCGTCTCCCACACTTCCACCGCTTGGTAGCACAAGATATTTGTCCGCCACATAAGGGTATGCGTGGAAGGATATGGCAGACACTTCATAAGTTCCCTCAAGGGCACATCTGTTTAGGGTTTCTATGTCCGCAAGCACGTGTTCAAATTGCAGTCCTTCTGTATCTATCTTTCCAAACACCATAGGATAGAACATAAAGGCATCATCTGAGTCTGGGCTGTGAGCTATCCTGATCTTCATTCTGATAAATTATATCTCTATTTGAGAGGATTCCACCTCACCTATGACTTCAAGCTCTGGTATGTGCCTTTTTATGTAAGAGATCACCAAAAGAAGCTCTTGGTATGTATCTGGTGTGGCTATCAGATAAACTTCGTCCCTTTTTTTCTCTTTAGTTCTCACCAAAGCCTTTCTGCCAGATCCGTCTATCAAAGAGGTGAGCAATCCAATAAGCTCAGTTGGTACTCTTACCAGAAGAACCTTCGCCTTTATCGCTCTTTCCATGCTTTATCACCTTTGCAGAGAATAAGTCCTTTACCTTCTGAGAAAACTCTGGAAGCTCATCACCCTTGTTTTCGGAGGGTACGATCTCAAAACTCACCTCAGGAAACCTTGCCTTTATTTTACTCATCTCTATAGTTTTGGCATCCGCTTCAGGTACTAAAAACACTATCTTCCCTTGATCCTCTTTGACATTGAGCTTTTTGAGTTTTTCTGCCTCAAGAGTTCCAAAGGCGCTCTCCACTTCTTTTATAATCCTATCCTTGAGATTTACCTGCTCTTTGAGATTTACTTGAGTTGAAGATGGGCTTATACTGACTTTGAGAAGCTCTCTTACGGGAAGGATGTCTTTGACTATTAGAGTTTTGATTATGGCAAGCTCACAGGCTCTGAGAAAGTCTCTGGTTTTGGCATCCGCTCTGACGGTATTTATCACCTTTTCAAGATAAAGAAGGGCATTAAGGGGAATGTCTGCCATCTGTCTGTGGAAGTCTTCCACCTTGATAATTCTGTCTGGCTCTTTCAAGCTTCTAAAGAGTAAAAGGGTTCTTATTTCTTCCTCTAAGGCATCCCAGAACCTGATGAGATTAAAACCTCTTGTGCTAAGGTCCCTAAGAAAGCCAATGGCATCATCCACCTTAGAGTCCAAAAGCATCTTTATAAACTCCCTTACCTTCTCCTGAGAAACTATACCTAAGAACTCTTCTATAGTGCTCTCATCTACCTTACCTTCTCCGTAGGTACTTATCTGATCAAGCAAAGATAGAGCATCTCTCATGCCTCCGTCACTTAGCTTGGCTATGCTATATAGACTCTTTTCGTCATAAACTATGTTCTCTTTGGCACATACATCCTTTAGCCTTTGGACTATCTGTTCTTCACTTAGTTTTGTAAAAATTAACCTCTGGCATCTTGAGAGTATGGTGGGTATGATCCTCTCATACTCAGTGGTGCATAGTATGAAAACGGTTCTTGGTGGAGGTTCTTCTAAGGTTTTAAGCAGAGCGTTAAAAGCTTCCTTTGTTAGCATGTGGGCTTCATCAAGTATATACACCTTATACTTGCCTTTGATGGGAGTGTAAGATACCGCATCCCTTATAGCTCTTATGTCATCTATTCCTCTGCTTGATGCTGCATCTATCTCTATAAGGTCTGGAAAGTTCCCCTTATCTATAGAGAGGCAGTTTTCGCACTCTCCACAGGGTTCGCCATCACTCCTTAAATTGAGGCAGTTGAGTGCCCTGGTGAGCAGTCTTGCCACAGTGGTTTTACCTGTACCTCTTGGACCTGCAAATATATATGCGGAAGAGACCTTGTTGAGCCTTATGGCATTAAGAAGTACCTTTTTTACAGGTTCCTGCCCTACCAGATCACGAAAGAACCTTGGTCTGTACTTTCTTGCAAAGGGTACATACATAAGACTTAATTTTAATCCATAAGGGGTGTGTTATAATTTAAACGCTATGTTTCAGGGTTCAATGGTCGCTCTCATAACGCCCTTCAAAGACGGTGAGGTGGATTACACCGCTTTGGACCAGCTGGTGGAGTTTCACATAAACAACCGCACAGACGCCATAGTGGTATGTGGCACTACAGGTGAGTCTGCAACCCTTACCTTTGAGGAGCACGAAAAAGTAGTGGAGCATGTGGTCAAGCGTGCAAAAGGAAGGATAAAGGTCATAGCAGGAACGGGAGCCAACGCCACTCATGAAGCCATAGAGCTTACCGCCTATGCCAAGCAAGTAGGTGCGGACGCATGTCTTTCTGTTGTCCCCTACTACAACAAACCCACTCAAGAGGGTATATACAGGCACTTTAAGACCATAGCGGACGAGGTGGACATTCCCATAATCCTCTACAACATACCATCAAGGACAGGTGTGGAGATAGCACCAGAGACCATATACAGACTTGCCAAAGAGTGTCCTAATATAGTAGGTACAAAAGAATCAACTCCCAACATGGATAGGATATCTGAGCTGAGAAAGCTTTTAGGAGATAACTTTGTGGTGCTTTCTGGTGATGACTCTCTCACACTTCCCATGATGGCACTGGGTGCGAAAGGTGTCATTTCCGTAGCTAACAACATAATGCCTGTAGAAGTGAAAGCCATGGTAGATTATGCACTCAAAGGAGACTTTAAGAAGGCCTTGGAGATGCATCTTTACCTTTTTGACCTCTTTAAGATACTTTTTATAGAGACTAACCCCATTCCTGTAAAGACCGCATGCTGGGCTTTGGGCATGTGTGAAAAAGAGTTCAGACTGCCTCTGTGTGAGATGAAGCCAGAAAACGAAAAAAAGCTCATAGAAACCCTCAAGCGTTATAATTTACCAATAGTGAGGGAGTAAAAATGCCGAAGTTTTTGCTTTTCCTAAACTCTTTATATTTGGGTCTTGGAATGTTTTTTAGCTTTTATGTAGCACCGGTGCTCTTTAAGGTGCTTCAAAAAGAACAAGCAGGCAGGGTAGTGGAGAAGGTCTTTCCCGTATATTTTGGGATAGGTTTGGTGGTGAGTCTGCTGTCCTTGATGCTTGGCTTTAGGCTAAGCAAGTGGCTAACACTCCTTTGGATTCTAAATGTCCTTATCCTTGCCTTTCAGGAATTTTATGTGATTCCCCATTCCCGCGAGCTAAAACTTACTGACTACCAAGCCTTTATGAAGTTGCATGGTATCTCCGTGACTTTGAACCTTATTCATCTGCTTTCTGTTCTTATCCTCTGTGTTGTGCTTATCAAACTATGATATGATAGAGATAGTCCTCTCACAGGTGCCAGTACCAAAAAGCAACCGTTATGTGAGAAAAAAAGGGGGAAGGGTTTTTAAGCCTCCAAGAGTAAAAAACTGGGAGGTGAGAGCTCTGTGGGAAATAAGCCAGCAGTATAAGGGTGAGCCCCTTGAGGGGAAGCTTTCCATGGAAGTTCTTCTTGTTCTTCCCAACAACAGGAAAAGGGACATAGACAATATGCTAAAGAGTCTTTGGGACATACTTGAAAAGGCTAAGGTTATAAAGAACGATAACCAGATATACGAAATAAGAACTATAAAGAAGGTGCTCAAAGGTCAATCAAAAACTGTTGTAAGGATAAAAGAATACAAAGAAGAAGATCACTGAGTGTTTTTAAGGTATTCAGTAGGGTCTAAAGGCACGCCATCTTTTGTTCTTAGCTCAAAGTGTAGCATACATTCATCTGAGTTGTTTTTCTTACCTACAATAGCTATCTCCTGTCCCCTGCTCACTGTATCACCTCTTTTAACCATATTCTTGGAGTTGTAAGCATACAGGGATATAAAATCTCTGTGCTCTATTATCACCATATTACCGTAAGCCTGAAGATCTCCTCCACTGTATATAACCTTTCCATCATCAACGCTCAGAACGGGTTCTCCGCACTTGGCAATTATATCCACACCTCTTGTGGATTTAACCACTTTCCCTTCAACGGGCATAGATATGCTCCTCTTGGAGATCTTAATTTCAGTAGGCGTAGGCATTTCTTCTCTCTCTTTCTCTCTTTCTTTCTCCCTACCTTTTTCTTCCTCTCTTTCCTTAGGTATATGTTCTAAGTTCTTTTCACTAAAGGATATTTTTGGCTTTTGCTCCTGTGGTTCTTTTACCGCAACAGGAATCTTTATATACTCACCAGACACGAGTTTTTTACCTTTCAGGTGGTTTATTTTTATGATCTCTGCCTCAGATACACCATACCTTTTTGCTATGGAACTCAGCGTCTCACCTTTTCTAACTTTGTGCATCACATAACGCTTAGTTTTCTTCTCTTCTTCTGATATGCTCGTTTTAGGTACTTTGATCTTAGTTCCCTTACTCAAAAACTTATTTTTGTACTCTGGATTTAGTATCTCAAGCTCTTTTAGAGGAATGCCTAAGCTTTTGGCTACATCTTTGAGCCTTCCACCTCTCTTAATGGTGTATATGTCGTACTCTATTTTCTCTTCTTTTTCTTTTTGTTTTTGTACCGCAGTTTTTGGTACTTTAACTTTTGTGCCTTTTGCTAAAAACTTATTCTTATATCCTGGATTTAGAGCCTCTAGCTCCTTTAAAGGCACTCCTAACTTGTTGGCAATATCTTTGAGTCTTGCTCCCTTCTGCACCGTATAGTACTCATAGTCCTGTTCCTTCTTAGCCTTTGCTTCCTTTTTGGCTTTGGGTTTTTCTGCAACGGGTATACAGATTTTATCACCGGCTTTTAGCTTTTTGGGAGCAATATGTTTGTTGTTTTTCAGTATTTCTTGAACACTGACACCTTTTCTTTTGGCTATGCCATCAAGTGTATCTCCTTTTTGCACTTTGTAGTATTCGCATTCAACACCGTAGGCAATACCAAGGAAGGTACTAATACCTAATACTAAAACCCCTTTCTTCATCTCTTACCACCTCCTTTTGTATCTGGATGAGTTCCACTTTCGAAAGGGGTGGACCATCCGATACCCTCTTTAAAAAGTCCCATACCAGGTCCTTATCTCCCTGCACAAAAATTTCCACCCTCCCATCTGGCATGTTTCTGACCCATCCATCAAGGCCGTAGCTTTCCGCAAGGTTTTTTGTGTATGCCCTAAAACCAACTCCTTGAACAATACCGCTTACATAGACCCTGTACGCAACCATAGAAAAATTTTAACCTACATTAAAATGCTTCTTTTGACTTGATCTCTTCAACCAACTTCCCTTTCTCGTCGTAGATCCTCATAACCACTTTTGTCCTTCTTAGCTCCACTTCTGATCTCAAAACTCCGCTTTCGTACTGGAGCCATCTTTGTCTTAAGCCATCTTGAGTGAAGTATATTTCAGACTTTACATCTCCGCTTGTGATGACCATCTTACACCAGTTTAGGTTCTCATAATCCACTATACCCTCAACACTTATACTTGTTATTCCACTGATATTAACACCCATAGGGCACCAGCTTTTTGATGTTTGGAAAACGGGCGCCCTATTCTCTGTGCATGAAAAAATAGTAAGGGTTACTAAAAGAAAGCTTAACCACACAAACATATTGGCATTATAACGCAAATTAGGCTCTAATTCTTTTATAATAAACAAGATGCTAAAAAGAATCATCAAGATAATTGAGCCCAGGTTTTCGGAGGAGGAAAAGATCACTGTGCTTAGCATCCTTGAAAGCAATCAGATAACCAGAGGTGAATGGACTAAAAGGTTTGAAGAGGAGTTTGCAAGATATTTGGGTGTTAGACATGCTTTTACCGTGTGTTCTGGTACTGTTGCCCTTTTTATTGCGCTAAAGTCCTTGGGTGTTGAAGGCAAAAGGGTAGTAGTTCCTGCTATGAGCTTTATGGCAACAATAGACGCTGTGCTTTTAGCAGGTGGTGTTCCTGTTGTGGTTGACGTAGATGAGTATTACACTATGGACCCATCTCAGTTAGAAGATGCGGTAAAAAAGTATAGCCCTTCTGTAGTTATTCCTGTGCATCTTTATGGGCAGACAGCAAACATGGAAGACATCATGTATCTATCAGAAAAGTATGGTTTTTTAGTGCTGGAGGATGCAGCACAAGCACACGGTGCGAGCTTTAAAGGAAAAAAAGCAGGAGCTTTGGGACACCTTTCCGCTTTTAGTTTCTACGCATCAAAGAATGTTCCTATGGGTGAAGGAGGAGTTATTGCTACAGATGATGATACCTTGGCAAAGAGTATAAAAAAGTGGATAGATTTTGGAGATCACCCTGCCTTTAATGTGAGGATCACCGAGTTTCAGGCTGCTATTGGATACATCCAGCTTAAATATCTTGACGAAAGAAATAAGAGAAGAAGAGATACTGCACAAAGGTATAACGAGCATTTTAATGGGTCTTTGGTTATACCCTTAGAAAGAGAGTACGCCTATCATGTGTATCATCTTTATACCCTTAGGCATCCAGAAAGGGATAGAATAATAAAGTACCTAAAAGACATGGGTATAGATGCACGAGTGTATTACACCTACTTGCTAAATGAGATAAGAAATGCGGATCACATGCCTCTTGACAGAGCGGAGCTTTTCAGGAAGGAAGTTTTTTCCATACCCGTGCATCCTTACCTTACAGATGAGGAGATAAACTACATCATAGAAGCGGTGCTTTCTGCAGTAAATACCATTATGGAAAAAACATGAGCCTGAAACCTACTAATATACCATTGACTGTTAAGGAGTTTGAAGAGGAACTTTGTGGGTTGTGTGCAGGCTGTGGCTGTTCTTGTGGCTATATCCTTTACACAAAGGATAATAGTGTAATAGACCTTTATGGACACCCTGCGGACAAAAGAGGCATAGGGAGTTTATGCACCAAAGGGATAACTTATATACAATCTACAGACACAAACCCCCTTAGGCTAAGAAAAGCCTTTTTTAGGAAAGATCAAGAATATGTAGAAATTTCTTACGCATCCGCTATAGATTTGGCAAAGGAAAAGCTCAGAGGTAAAAAAGTAGCCTTCTTGCTAGATAGGTCTGCGGGACTTGAGGAGTACGTGCTTGCCAAAGAGATAACACCTTTTGTTTTTACAGATACCGTTTACCTACCCTTCAGGTCATCAACCCTTTTGCCCCAAGAGTGGAAAGACAGAAAGTTTATCCTTGCTCTTGAAGTAGAACCCGTGTTTTCCGAAGTTATGTCCACAAGATGGATCATAGATGCGGTAGAGAAGGGAGCATACCTATATGTGATCTCCTCAAGGTATTCCACACTAAATGCCAAGGCAAAAGAGACATATCTTATGCCTCCTCATCAGGCACTCTTATTCCTTGAAAAGATCCTTCAAGAGGATCACACTGATAAAAGAATAGACTTTCTGAAAAAGAGCCTTCAGTTGATAAAGGAATCTTTGGTGTTAGTATCTGCATCCCTTATGGCTTCTCCCTTTAAGGACAGGGTGATAAGATTTATGAGGGAATTAAGAAGAAGGTTCAAAGTGGAGTATGCTATAGTGGGAGATGTGATGCCTTTTCCTTCTTATTCCATCAAGGACCTATGTGAAAGCATAGATGATTTTGATGCCCTTGTGGTGTTTGGTAATCCTCTAAGGCTTCTAAGAGATGAGCATTTAGAAAAGTTAAAAGACAAGTTTGTTCTTCACTTTACCCTCTTTCCCAACTTTACATCTCACCATGCGGACCTCGTCTTACCCATGACCAACTTCACAGAGAGGGACTTTATAAATTACAGACACGGCTTTGGGTTTTTGACTTACTCACCTAAAGTGTTAGACAGGCAGGGATATATAAATCCGTATGATTTTCTAAGGGAAGTGTTTGGAAAGGACATAAATTTGGAGGAGTTTTTGAGTCACTATGGTATTGATTATCAGGAGCTCAAAAAATCTCAAGAAGCAAAACTCAAACTCCCACTGTTGGAAGAGGTCCATAAGGAGGAGAAAGTGGAGCCACTAAAAGATGGCATTTACCTTTATACAGACAACACCCTTGTGGAAGACTTGGGACACTGGCACACATGGACTCACGATATGGAAAAGTACCAGATGGCGTATTTAAACGAAAGGACCGCAAAAAAACTCAAGGTGGAAGACAAAATCTTTATACGTGGGCATGAGTTTAAGGTTATCATCACTCCCAACATAGCGGATGATGTGGTGTTTATACCATTATCTTACGAAGAGTATCAGCCTTTCCATCCGGGTGTGAGCGTAGGAAGGTTTCTAAAACATCCCTACTACAGGTTTGAGGTTTTACAATGATAGCAACGGTTTGTAGAAGGAAAAAGGTGAAATTCTCTTACCTGCTTAGAACCTTTGGGCTTGATGATGACATCCTTAAAAATTACCATCACAAAAAGTGGTTGGGAGGTGCGGACCTCTTCTTTCAAACTCAAGAAGAAAAGATGATTGCTTATGAAAGGTTAAAGGACTTTGTTTATGCGGATGAGTTTTTGGAAATGGAAGAGGTGGTAGTTGGTATGCTCAAAAGGGTTGGACTAAAATTGGCAGTTGCGGAGAGCTCTTCTGGGGGACTTTTGTCCGCAAGAATAGTAAATGTGCCGGGAAGTTCGGAGGTGTTTTGGGGAGGTTTCATCGTTTATGCTAACGAACTAAAGACCAAACTGCTCAGCGTGGAGGAGAGCCTTCTAAAGGAGTTTGGAGCGGTTTCTGAGGAAGTTTGTAGAGCCATGTGTGTGGGTGTGCTTGAAGAAACGGATGCGGACATATCACTGGCTATAACAGGCATAGCGGGTCCAGGCGGAGGCACACAGAAAAAACCAGTGGGCTTGACCTTCATAGGCTTAGGCACGGATAGTGAGGTGATAGTACAAAGGCACATACTAAAGGGTGACAGGAACGAAAACAGGTTTCTTTCTACACAGATAGCTCTTGATATGTTAAGAAGGTTTCTTAGAGAGAGGTACATCCGTGATTAAGATACATCCAACAGCCATAATAGGCAAAGATGTTCATATAGAAGACTCTGTAGAAATAGGCGCTTACAGCGTGATCACAGGTGATGTGATCATAGGAAAGGGCACAAAGATAGGAAACAGGGTGAGCATAAAGGGAAAGGTAAGGATAGGGGAGAACTGCAGAATATACGATGGAGCGGTGATAGGAGAAGAGCCTCAGCATCTTAGGTACGCAGGAGAAGAAAGCGAGGTGATCATAGGAAATCGCGTAATAATAAGAGAGTACGCAACGGTGCATAGGGGCACTGCCATAGGCATCATGAAAACCATCATAGAAGATGATGTGATGCTTATGGCTTACTCTCATGTAGCTCACGATTGTATTGTCAGAAAGGGTGTAATTATGGCAAACTGTGCCACTTTGGGTGGGCACGTGGAAGTAGGCGAGTATGCTTTCATAGGAGGTCTTTCTGCGGTCCATCAGTGGGCAAGGGTGGGAGCCTATGCCATGGTGGGTGGGCTCTCTGGAGTTTCTTTGGACATTCCCCCATACACGAGGGCATCAGGACAGCACGCACTTTTATACGGTGTGAATACTGTGGGCTTAGAAAGGAGAGGTTTTAAAAAGGAAGTTATAAAAGCCATAAAGAGAGCTTACAGGATACTATTCAGGAGTGGCATGTTAAAAAGAGAAGCCATAGAGATCATCTTGAAGGAAATGGGAGAGTACGAAGAGATAAGACATCTTGTAGAATTTATAAAAACGAGCAAAAGAGGGGTGGCAAGGGACGCAGGAGGCAAAGCATGAGGGCGGTTATACTCTCCGCAGGAATGGGAACAAGGTTCAAAAGTGAAAAACCCAAAGTGCTACACACCATACTGGGCAAACCCATGCTTTGGTATGTGTTGCAAACAGTAAAAAACAGCGGTATAGAGGAAATAGGCGTAGTTGTAGGTTATGGAGCTCAGGAGGTGGAAAAAGCCTTAGAAGGTGAAGCGGTCTCTTTTTATTACCAGAAGAACCCAAAAGGTGGCACTGCGGACGCACTCATCTCTTCTGCAGACATGTGGAGGTCGTACGAAGGCTATCTTTTGGTCATTAACGGAGATGCACCTTTGGTAAAGTCCTCAACCCTAAGAAACATGCAAAGGTACCTACGCATGGTAGAAGAGTACGAAGGGATAAAACTAAGCGCACTTGTACTCACAAGCTTTCTTCCAGACCCTACAAACTACGGAAGAGTGGTAAAAGACCAAGAAGGGAACGTGGTAAAGATAGTGGAGGAGAAAGAAGCCAGTTTTGAGGAAAAGAAGATAAACGAAGTAAACGGAGGAGTTTATATCTTTTACGCACCACATCTCATTGAATGCATATTTTGTGTAAAACCCAGTGAAAGAACAGGTGAGCTTTATCTTACAGAGGTTTTTAAGCTCATGTACGAAAAAGGATACAAAACAAGAACCTTTATGGCGGAAGACCCAGCAGAGATATTGGGGGTAAATACCCGGTGGGATTTGGCATTAGCAGAGAATGTAATAAGACTGAGAATACTTCAGCAGTGGGCAGAAAAAGGCAACACCATACACCAACCTGAGAGCGTGTGGATAGAGCCCGATGTGAGCTTAGAGGGAAATGTGGAGATACACCCAGATGTGATGCTCATAGGCAAAACAAAAATAGGCAGAAACTGTGTTATAGGAAAGGGAAGCATTATAGAAAATTCCTTGATAGAGGAAGGAGTGGTGATAGAGCCTTACTCGGTGATAAGAAACTCCAAGATAATGAGTAAAGCACGTATAGGACCCTTTGCGCACATAAGGGATCAAAGCACGGTAGGTGAGGAAAGTCAAATAGGCAACTTTGTGGAAGTAAAGAAGTCCCTAATAGAGAAAGATGTAAAAGCTAAGCATCTTGCTTACATAGGGGACGCATACATAGGAAGCAGTACCAACATAGGTGCGGGTGTAGTGTTTGCCAACTTTGACGGAAAGAAAAAGCACCAAACTCATGTGGGAAGCAATGCCTTCATAGGTAGCAACTCTCTACTGATAGCACCCTTGAAGATAGGAGACTTTGCTTTTGTGGCAGGTGGGTCTGTGGTGAATAAAGACGTGCCAGAGGGCTATCTTGCCATCTCAAGACCATCTTTAAAGCTCTTAAAGGACAAAGGTAGAGAGAAACTAACATGATAGGCATAATAGGAGGAAGCGGGATTTATAACATAGAAGGCGCTCGCATCATAAAGGAGATAAACATCTCAACACCCTTTGGAAAACCGTCATCTCCAGTGGTGATAATGGATATAGAGGGCAGAGAGGTAGCCTTTCTTTCAAGACACGGCAGGGGACACATTTATCCACCACACCTTGTGCCATACAGGGCAAACCTGTGGGCTTTTAGAGAAATAGGGGTAAGTAGGGTGCTCTCCCTTTGCGCAGTAGGGGGTATAAACAGAAAGCTACAGCCAGGAGACTATGTGGTCATTAGCGATTTTATAGACCTGACCAAAAATAGAAAAAGCACCTTCTATGAGGGCATAGAGTCCCTTAGGGTGGAGGGTGAGGATAAACCTGCAAAGCTACTCAGAGAAGGCAGGGTGGTGCATATAGATGTGTCAGAAGCTTACTGTCCTCAGATGAGGAGTGTGCTCTATAAAGTGTTAGAAAACTTGAACTTACCCTTCCACGCAGAGGGTATTTATGCATGCACAGAGGGACCAAGGTTTGAGACTCCTGCAGAGATAAGAGCCATAGAGAAGCTGGGCGGTGATGTGGTAGGTATGACGGGATATCCAGAAGTGGTGCTCGCAAGGGAGCTTGCCATGTGCTATGCATCTTTGTGTGTGGTTGCCAATCCAGCAGCAGGCATATCTGGCAGAAGACTCACCAGCCAAGAGGTGATAGAGCTTATGAAGAGCAAAGACCAAGAGATAAAGCTTCTGATAAAGCGCTTTGTGTCTGAGCTTCCAGAGGAAAGAACCTGCAACTGTAAAAACGCATTAGAGGACGCAGAGGTTTAAATTAAGATAGATGAGCAGGAAAAAGGAGAGGCTCTCTAACCTTTTAAAGGAAGAAATAGCCTATATTCTCAAGCATGCGCAGGACCCAAGGCTTGCCATGGTGGTCATCACAAGACTTGAGCTTTCCCAAGACCTTCGGCACGCAAAAGTTTATTTTACCACCATACCCGAAGGTGCGGAAAAGGAGGTAGAGAAAGCCCTTCAGTCCGCAAAAGGATACATAAAAAGCCAGCTTATGAAAAACCTAAGAATTAAGTTTGTGCCAGAATTAGTTTTCAAGTTTGATGCAGAGCTAAAAGAGTTTGAGAAGTTATGGGAAAAACTCTGATACTTCTCAAAGAGAGCCAGTATCAGCTCAAACCACCAGGGGGAAGGCTTCTTTTTTCTACATCCGAGGATCTAAAAGCGCAGGAGTTACCCCTTGTCTCCTCAGAAGAAGTAGACCAAAGGATACCCTACCCACTCCTTAACCCACTACAGAGCCTTTTTTTCTACTACTACAAAGATGGGAACGCTCTTGTGTGCGCACCCACTTCCGCAGGCAAAAGCCTCATAGCCTACCTCTTTATGAGAAACAAAGAAGGTAGAAAGGTATACACCGCACCCACCAAAGCCCTTGTGTATGAAAAGGCAGTGGAGCTAAGAAGGTATTACTCTGTAGATGTCAGAACGGGTGATAGCATATTGGAGAGCTATAAGAAAGTAAAAGGAGAGGTGGTAGTGAGCACCTACGAAAACCTCGTTTATGCGCTGAGAAACTCCGCAGAGTGGGTACAAGAGATTTCCTGCATAGTCTTTGACGAGATACACCAGCTTACCAAAAGGTGGATACTGGAAGAAGCCATAGCCTATGCCTTAGACAGAGATATAAAACTGCTGGGACTTTCTGCCACACTACCCTCTTACGAAGAAATAGCAAACTGGATAAGAGCGGACCTTACCATTTACAGCCATTGGAGACCTGTGCCACTCATAAGAGACACAAGACCCCTAAAAGAACTACCCAAAACCAAAAAACACACAGATAGGGACTACCAAATAGCAGAGAGATTACTCAGCGCCCTCTTTGAACTTAGCAAAAGGGACGAAAAAGTCATACTCTTTGTGCCCCAAAAGAAATTAGGTTGGAAACTTTTAGAGCTTGCCAAAGAGGAGAAGATAGGCATAATGAACAAGACCACACCCTTTGAACACCAACAGGACAAAGAGCCTGAGATAGCCTTCCACAACGCAGATGTACCAAAAGAAGAAAGAGAAGAAATAGAAAAAGCCTTCAGAGAAGGAAGCCTAAACAAGCTTGTGGCAACCCAAACTCTCGCTTATGGTGTGAATTTGCCTGCAGACCGTGTGATCATCTTGGTGCGCATGTTTCACGAAAGGGGAAAGCTAAAATGCATACCAGACACGCTGGACATACTCCAGATGGAAGGAAGAGCAGGAAGACTTGGCATAAAGGAAGTGGGATACTCTCACATTCTCACCTACGGAGGCACACCCGAAAAACTTGAAAAAGAAGTCTCCAAGGCACTAAAAGAACCCATACAGAGCTCCCTAAACTTAGATGCTCTTAGCCTTTTTGTACTCCTTGGCTTTCTTTACGAAGGTGGCAATTATGAGAACTTCCTCACAAAGACCTTCTCTTACCGTAAGGTAAAGAAGGAAAACCTAAAGGCAGTTATGGAATTCTTAGAAAGCAAAGGATACATAAACAAAGGAAAGCTTACCCAAAAAGCTATATACTGTGTTAGAAGCGGTATCCCACCCACACACTTTGAGGAGTTCCTAAGGAGGCTCTCTCTCAATATGGATCATCTCATCACCCTAAGGCCCCTTTTGCACATGAAGAAGTTTGATTCCCTCTACGAGTTTGTCAAAAATGGAGAAAGCTTTGTAGAAGATTACCACTATGTAGCTGGCAAGCTATCTCTGTGCGGTCAAAAGTGCTTTTTTGACAATACAGACCAGTTTATCTTTTACACAGAAGGACTGACCTTTAAGTATCCCAACATCTCAAGTCCACCCGGAGAGTTTTCTTACCTTGGCACTGACGCTTTGCACCTTCTTAGGATGATTATGGAACTAAGCAAGTTGGGAGTTTGGAGGCTAAACCCTCAGGAGATGATCTCTATAGCCCACTCGGTAAAGTATGGACTCACCATTGAGTACGCATCTCTGAGTGGTATAAAAGGCATAGGACACATAAGAGCAAACCTTCTTAAAAGACTCTTGCAAGAAGAAGGCATCTTGCCACCACCCATTGGTTCCAAAATCTCAGACCTGCTGGAGCTCTTGGACATGCACACCCTTGGCAGTAGGTTAGAGCAGATTCTGCAGGAACAGAGGAAGCTGGAAAAAAATAAAGCAAAAGAAGAAGCAAAGAAAGTCATCAAGCTTTTGGAAAACAACAAAAAGGGCTTACTTGTAGATGACAGGATACTTCTTGCCTTTGGACTTTTCAAACTTGGAGAGAGAGCCTACAGGTTCAAGAAAAAGGAGCTTGCACAGATCATATTCCTTCACGAAACTTTCACGCAGTAAAGTACAGATGAAAATAATCTAAAAACTAAAGGAGGAGAAGAATGAGAACACTTACCGCTCTGCTATTGATAAGTCTTGCTTTTGCGGTGGATAACCTATATATAGCGGTAAGGGTAGAAAGTTATGACCCAAAAACGGGCATAATGAAAGTAAAAGGAATAGCAGGTTCTTGTGAAGGAAAGTCCTTCAATCTTATAGCAAAACCCGGCATGGACCCCGAACAGATAGAAAAAAGAGAACTGCACGTCCTTATAGACAGCGATCACTGCGAAGATAAAGCCACTTACAAGATACTGGAGAGGTAGCCATGAGGAGGCTGTTGTTTGTATTATTCTTGATCACACTGGCTTTTATAAGAAGTCCTCAGGTGAATGCAGCTAGCATGCAAAACTACTGCTATGTTCCACCTTATGTGGGACAGACAGTTTCACCAAACGTGATGCTTCTTATAGATGTAAGCGGATCTATGTCTTGGTGCGCCTACAATCCCAATAGTGATAAGAGTGGCTGTTGTTCCTCTCCTTCTGGCTGTGGCTGGACTTATAAAGGCACAGAGGAAGGTTATTTTGATCCCAATAAAGTGTATAGATACAATTCATCACAAGGCTACTGGGAAGAAACTACAGGAACGCCAGAATCTTGTCCAAAAACACAAAGTGATATTAACACGAAGAATATCTATCAAGGTAGCTGTCTTAACTTTCTCTACATGAGTCGCATAGACCTCGTGAGGTGGGCTCTCACGGGTGGAACTCCCGATAGCTGTCAACAAGTAAATAACAGTTCACCACAGAACAATATAAAGAATTGTGATCCAGAAACCTATGGAATGCCCGGAAGTAAAGTAAGTTGCGACAGTTATGGATGCATACTTAAATCAACCAACGGTGTGAAGGTAAAAGTCCCATGGAGCAGGATAAATTCTGCGCTCTTGTTCCAGCTCAAAAACCTTTCCTTCAAGCCACGCATGGGAGTTATGTTATTCAGTGGTAATGGTGTAAGAGGAAAAGCCAGCGTGTACATAGGAGACTTTACCGGAAGCAATAACTACGATGCCCTAAATCCATACAAAAATACAATAACCGCGGTAAATCAAGAAGAGCCCGATGGTGATACGCCTACAGCTCCAGCCTTGTGGGATGTTTATAACTATTTTGCACAAAAAGATCCCCAATATGGAGGACTCAAACCTCAACAAGGTGGAGGAGATGAATGGAGAAACCCTATGTATCAATGTTTTGATTCAAACGGAAATGGACAATGTGAAGGAAACGAACTTAAGCTCGTTCCCTGTGCCAAAAACTTTGTGATCTTAATGACTGATGGACAGTGGAACACACCTTCTTGCTCTATAGATACTGGTTTTGAATCTAACTCTGCAGACCCTGTGGTCCCAGCTTACTGGCTCCACAAAAAGGGTTTTACTAACGCACCAACGGGTATAAAGTCAAGGGTGGAAGCTATATACGGTATAGGTCTTTTCTTGGGTGGGACAGGAGAGCTGTCTTTAAAGAATGTTGCCATGTATGGCTCTTTTGACACATCAGGACGCAACTGGCCAGACAGCTTGTCAGGATACCCACAGGGCACTTGTTGGATGGATGATTGTGGTAGTGGCAAGGGTAGCGGATGTACTCCTCTTCCGCCTTCTTCTCCAGATTGGGATAAAAACTCCGATAGACTTCCAGACACTTTCTACTCAGCCTCAGATGCAAACCAGATAAAGAATGCCATACTTAGTGCCATACTTGATATACTCAAGCGTGCATCCTCTGGTTCTACTGTTGCTACTCTGGCAGGAAGGTCAAGCGTGTCTCAGGTGGTGATCCAGCCCTACTTTTTACCTAGCTATGTAAAACCTGATGGCACTCAGGTCTCTTGGCTTGGCTTTATAAAAGCCTTCTGGGTAGATACCATGCAAAATCTTCGTGAGGATACCAATCTAAACAAAGTTTTGAACCTTGCGGTGGATACCATATTCCAACTTTTCTTTGACACAAACGAAAACCAAACCAAAGCAGCTATGATAACCAACATGTCCACTTGCACCACAAGTGGGACAAAGAGTATAAATGAGCTTGCCCCTGTCTTTGATGGTGGGTGCTATCTTGCCAACACAGACCCCTCAGACAGGAAGATCTATTTCAACAAAGATGGAGTTCTAACCTCTTTAACCACAGGAGAGGCAAGCTACTTTGCAAACATTTGGAAAGTCTGTAGCAATGACCCTTCTGTGCTATGCAGGAATAACGGTGATTGCTCTGGTGGAGGAAGCTGTGTTCCTGCAGATGCAAGCTGTATCATAAGGTATCTGCGGGGTGAGGACAGTCCCTCTGGCTGTAATTATCCGTATGTTCAAAGAATGAGAACTGTAGATGTAAAAGACTTTTGCTCCGCTTTGGGAATGTCTGGAGATAAAGTTTGGAAGCTGGGAGACATTATAAGCTCCAGCCCAGCCATTGCGGGACCAGACCCTCTTGCGAACTATCACTTCAAATATGATGACTATAGCTACTACCAATACATAAACTCAGATCAATACAAAAATAGACCTGTCATTGCTGCCATATCCGCCAACGATGGCATGCTCCACATCTTCAGGATAGGATACATAGATCAGTTGGCAGACCCTAACAATCCTATAAAGCTCGTAAACTCCAAAACTGATAGCGGAAACAGTTTGGTAGGAAAAGAGGAGTTTGCCTTTATTCCCAAGTCCGCAATTCCTTACCTTCTGTGGTATGGAAACCCCAACTACTGCCATGTACCTACTGTGGACTACAGGGTGATGATCCTTGATGCAAAGATAAACAATCAGTGGCGCACCATCCTTGTAGGTGCTATGGGTTTTGGTGGCAAAGCTATAGACACTTCTGCAGGAACCTTTAGCTCCTCTGTGTTTGTACTTGACCTGACTGACTGGCTAAACAACAACCTTAGCGGAAAGCCCACTCTTCTTTGGGAAAAGCAACTTCCTGACAATACTCTTACCCTCTCTTTCCCAGCGGTGACAAAGGTGGGTGACAACTGGTATGTGCTTGTAGGTAGTGGTCCTACAAGCATAGACAGCAACGCAGGAGAGTCCTACACCAACAATCCGAAGATATTTGTCTTTAACCTGAATGATGGTAGCTTGGCACGAACTGTAAATGTCCCAGTAAGCGGTGCCAGCGTAGCAATAGGAGATATCATGCCTGTGGATGTAAATAACGACTACACTGATGATGTGGCATACTTTGGAGTTTATGGCAGTAGATCCTCGGGGGGTGTGTTTGGAGCTCTCTACAGGCTAAACCTCAGCAGTTGGACAGTTAGCCAAGCTTTTAGCTTTGGCTCTTCTCCTGCACCAGTCTTTGGAGCGCCCAACTACACTCTTGATGAAAATAATAACCTCTGGGTATTCTTTGGCACGGGTAAGTATCTGAGCAACGCAGACAAAAACATAAGCTACACCAACTACCTTGTGGGATTTAAAGATCCAAACTGGAACGCTACAGGATCAACAAATCTAAGCTCACTCACTGATGTTACAGGACAAACTACAAGCGTTACCATTAAAGAAACCAGCCAAATGTGCATATGTGACTCAAGTGGATGTGGGTTCAAAACAGTAGTGACAGACGCTCAAGGTACTATACCTCCAGAAGCTCCTGTGGGATGGTACATAAAGCTAAACAACGAAGCTATCTACTCCCAGCCTACGGTGTTTGGTGGTGTGGTAAATGTGCTTTCTGCGGTGCTACCTCAGGACATGTGCGCTATGGAAGGAAGCTCAAAATTGTATTCCCTTTACTACAAGAGTGGAACACCCTTCCCAAGACCCACCGTGCTATCTCCTAATGCCATCGTAGGTAATCAAGTACAGCAGTCCGTTGACATAGGCAGAGGTGTGCCACCCTTCGGACAGCCCTTCCAGATCACCGCAGGCTCTGGTAAAGAGTTCTACGCTTTCCTACAGGTTTCTACGGGTGTTATAGTTAAAGTGCCACAACAAGCAACTTCAAACTATGAAGGTAGGTTCTTGCTATGGATAGAAAAGTAAAAGGCTTTACCCTTATGGAGCTTCTTATAGTTATAGTGATTCTTCTGATCCTTTCTAGCTTTGCCTTTTTGTGGCTAAGAAACTTGGTCCTAAACCAAAGACTAAAAGCCACAACAGATGGTCTTATGAGCGCTTACGAAACTGCACGTTTATACGCTATAACAGGAAGGGGACAAAGACCTTGGGGTGTTTTTATCTCGGGTAATACCTACACGCTTTTTAGAGATGATAACTCTAACTGTCAGTTTGACCCAGGTGAAGGGATAAGGGTCTTCAATGCGGAACCCGGGGTGAGCCTTCTGCCTAAAAGCGGTTGCGGAACTATCACCTTTGATAAAAAGGGCTATCCAAGAGATTCAACCTGCGGTCTTGGTATGTGCTCGGTAGTTTTGCAAAACAGTATAGGAAGTAAGAGGATAGTGTACATTGACAGGTTTGGGAGGATAAGGTATGAAACTCAATAAGGGCTTTAGCCTTATAGAGCTTCTCATAGCTATGCTGATCCTCATGTTTGTGATGATAGGCTTTTTGGCTGGGCTTATCAAGTACATACAGTTTTCCATGGATGCAAGGATGAAGGACCTTATGGACAAGGCGGTAAAAGACTGGAGCGGATACTTGGAAAGCATTCCATACAATGCTACATGCTCACCTGTGGGATACTCCTTTGGAAGTGCGGTATGCGATATTTCTACTAACCAGTGCAGTTTTGAAAACATAGACAACGATGGCGATGGCATACCAGACTTTTACGATCCTTACAGCGGAAACAACAACAACTACAAGAGTGCTCCCATGAGCACCGCAAGTTGGCTTTGGGTAGGACCCACCGTAGCAACCTTAACCTGCATTAGCTATACGCATCTTACCAAATATAGCCTTGTGGGCAATAGGACCGTATATACCGCTTTAACCGTGGCAACTATTACCACTGCAGGTGGTGGGGAAATAGGCAGAGCATATGGAATAACCGCATGGTACTTTAGTCCAATAAATGGGCGCTATAAGTATGAAAGTAGTCTTATTATAAAGAGGAAGCCATGAGGAAGGGATTTACCCTTGTGGAGCTTTTAATAGGCATTGCCATACTCCTTATTATCTCAGGGGGAGTTTTTTATGCCTTCAGGGACATATTCCAAAAAGGTACATCTCAGGCACTGGTAGCAAAGCAAGAACAAGATGTGCAGTTCATAGTCTCTAACTTGGTGATGGAGCTCTCAACGGTGGGTTTTGGCATAGACAGAAGCAGGCTAAAAGTTTTAAATAACGGCACAGATCTTTCTAATGTCCGAAAATCCAACGCAGTCATAGCAATAAACGGTAGTGAAATAGACTTTTTGAGCCTAGCCACAAGACAGGACACTTCCATAGGATGCTGGGGAATAACAGACCAAAACAAAAACATCACCACGCAAGCAAGGGATTATCTTTTTAGACCTTGCTCAGGCGCAAACTGGGGACTACCCACAGACACCTCAAAAGTTCTCTGTCTTGAACCCATAACAAAAAGAGACATAACCTCAAACTGTGTTTATGCTTTAGTATTTTATGTAGGAGACAAAAACTATCCTGCGGACTTTGTCACGCGGTACTACCTCAACACAAGCTCCAACGCATCCAAGCTTTGTGCCAATGAAACACGTACCCTTTTCAAAGGAGTTGGTTCGGACTCACCTCAACCCCTTGTGGATTGCGTAGGAGCTTTTAGGGTAAGGTACATAACAAGCCAAGGCTATTTGGACTACGTACCTGATTCTGACATAAATAACCTCTACGGTATAAGGCTCTGCATAATGATGCAGGTAGGTGGAAGACAAAGCACGCAGGCAGACATAAACAACTTTAGCGCAAATTGTGGGGGATCCATAGCTATTCCATCAGAATGGAGGTATTACAGATGGTCTACGGTAGAGGTGGATATACCATTGAAAAACATAAGGTAAGAGGTGTAGCCCTTATATCCGCACTTATAACTGCGGTTATAGTGCTCATTCTTTTGGGTGGTTTGTACTTTATGCTCACAAGACTTTTTGAAAGCGCTGAAGCGGTAAGAATTTATTCTTCTGCAAGGGAAGCTGCCATATCTGGGGTAAACTACGCCATAACCAGCGATGTTTTTGACAGGATCGTTTACAATCTGCCTTGTCCCGATGGAAATCCACCATGTTCTGTTGCTGGGTCTTTAACCTACAACTGCTGTTGTAATATACGCCTTCAATTTAGGCTAAAGGGCTATTCGGGTGTGTTTAACAATAATGTAAAGGTATGCTTTGCAGGTTATAGACCACCTTCTGGTTATGCCATCACAGGCGTGGCTTACAGCAAACTTCCACCCGGTAACAAAGGTTTCATATTCTCCATAATATCAGAAGTAAATGATCCACAAAATGTACATAATGCACGCATAGAGGCAGTCTATACACCATAAAAAGGTATAAAACTATACGCTGAGTAAGAAATTCTAGACCGTCAAACAATTGCTTTTAAAGTAATGCAACACATAGAGAAGAAAACGAAAGAAAATTTCTCATTCAGCATGTTTTAAGTTATAATTGAAAATCATGAGCATTTTAAACTTAGTAAAAATGCTTAAGGAAGAGTATATCCAAAACGTACAAAAGGAGCGCATGAGAATAAGAGAGGGCTTAAAACTAAGGCTATACATGCAGAAATTAAGATCATCTGAGAACAGCAAGACCACGGAAAACACAGCAAAAAACCTTTGATAAGGGCATTTAGGAATGTAAGCAAGTTTTGGAGGGAGGTATAGCTTATGAAAGTGCTCGTGGTTTTAGGCACCAGGCCAGAAGCCATAAAGCTTGCACCAGTAATTAATGCCCTAAAGGAAAGCGGTTTTGAGCTTAAGGTAGTTGCCACAGGACAGCACGATGAGCTCCTCAAACATGTTCTTGAGTTTTTCCGTATAGATGCAGACTTTCTTAACTGTATGAATCCAGATCTTATTGAGAATACAGCCTGTATGGCAGAGTCCTTGAAAAGAGTTTTAGAGGATTATAAACCCCACTGTGTGATAGTTCAAGGAGATACGCTTAGTTGCTACATGGGAGCTTATACCGCCTTTTTGAGTAAAATACCCGTTTTGCATGTTGAGGCAGGTCTAAGAAGTCATGACAAGTTCTCTCCATTTCCAGAGGAAATGTTTAGAAAACTTACAGATGAGCTATCTGATGTGCTTTTTGCCCCTACACAGAGAGCAGTAGAAAACCTTATAAGAGAAGGCTTTCCGAAGGATCGCATAGTACTAACAGGCAATACGGTAGTAGATGCGGTACAAACCGCACTTAAACTCCTTGATAGAGATAAGATCAAAGGCCAGCTACAAGAGCAGATAAGTAGGGACATGGACACTTTTGATGGTTTGATTTTCATAACTTCTCACAGGAGGGAAAATATAGGAGAACCCATGAAGAATATAAGGGACGCGGTGCTTGAGCTTGCACAAAGGTTTCCTCACCTTCTCTTCCTCTGGTCTTTGCACAAAAATCCCCAAGTAAGAAAAAGCATTCTTGAGGGCTTTACACAGCTACCAAACAATGTGGTTTTCTTAGAACCCCTCACCTATCCACAAACCCTTTACCTATTGGAGAAATCAAAATTGATAATTACTGACTCAGGAGGCATTCAAGAAGAGGCTTGCACTTTAAGAAAACCTGTCCTCATAACAAGAACCGTTTCAGAAAGACTTGAAGTGGTTGATGTGGGTTTAGGAAAAGTTGTAGGTACTGAAAAAGAAAAAATAGTAGAAGAGTTTGAAAAAACTTACAGCAATCTGGAGTATTACGAAAAACTCTCCTTTGACAATCCTTACGGAGACGGAAAGGCAAGCGAAAGGATAAAGAACTTCCTTCTTTGTGAAGAAGTAAAGAACTTTATATTAGATTATAAGAAAGATTACAAGGGGGATCTGTATGAGTGTGCTAAGGTTAACTCCCTTAGCGATACTTATTAGTCTTAGCGCTTATGCCTTTGAGTTCAGACTTGAAGCGGGAGGAAGTTATGAACACCTTAGCCCACATGCCACTTACGGCAGTTGGAAAAGTGGTTTTCTAAGACTTTACCATAGACCCTTTAGTGATTTTACTTACTTTTTGGAAGGTAGTGTTTTTAGCAGAAAGCACGAGGGTGATGCTACACTCGGGGTCATAGGAGCTTATAAAGACTGGAGTCCGTGGCTATACACATACAGTAGTCTCTCTTTTGGGAGCAACAGTCCTTACCTTCCCAAGTATAGGTTAGACCACGAGTTTAACTTCAAGGTGGGTGAGCAAAAGAATATTGTGCCTTCTTTGGGTTTTACTTACATAAAGTATCACGATGTGCATAAGGACTACATAGTCTATCCGGGCATCACTTACTACGGAAGGGACTTTGTCATAACTTACAAACACTTTTTCAACAGAAGCGATCCAGGAAGCGTAAGTTCTTCCTCAGATCTTATAAGCTTGGGTATAGGACAGGAAGGCAAAAGTTGGACTTACCTGGATATCTCCTATGGTAAGCAGGCATACCTTGCCACCTACTTGGCAAACCCTCAGGAAGTCAGACAGAACGCTTTTTATGTAGCACTCTCTCACAGACATTGGATAAGAAAGGATATGGGATTATTTGGAAGCATAAGCTACTTCAAATTAAGCAAAGGTTATGAAAAGTATGGCTTATCCGCAGGATTATTCAAAGATTTCTAAGGTAGAAAAACCAGTAATAGGTTACGCACGCTTTGGTAGGGTTTTAAAATTCAACAGGTATCTTTTTCTACTTCAGCTTACGCTTTTGCTGTTCGTATTTGAATTTTTAGTGATTTTTCTTCTTGAAGATTACTTTAAGGTGTTATCTAGCATAACAAAAAGAGTTTTGGAAGATAGCTATACCAAAAGCTATAAATTCCTAAAACTTACGCTTGAGTATTCTGTATCACAAGGAAGATTGCCCACTTTGCAAGAATCCTTTATCTACCTTATTTTAAGCCTTTTATCTTTACTGCTTCTAACGAGAAAAAGCAATCCGCTACCCAAGTATGTTTCCGCATGGCTTATGTACATAGCCTTTGTGTATTTTGTATCTTCTTTTTACTTTTTACTTTTTTTAGAGAAATTTCCTTACACAGAAAGAGACTTTGCCATACTTTACCTACTCCAACAAACTGGAGTTTTCATCTTTATACCTCTTGTTCTTGGTCTTTCTTTGTCCGTATTTACCTTTAGTCCGCTTAACCTAATTTTTAATGCATTTACCATACTTCTTACTCTTATCTACTCTTCAGTTTTTGGTGGCATCAGATACATATTCTTTGTTTATGTTCTAAAAGAGTTTTCTTACATACACATGCCTGCTATGTTTTTCATTTTTGGTCCCCTTTTGGACTTTATATACATAGTTTCTTTTTACTCCCTTTGTCTTTATATGACCTTAAGGCTTCTTCAAAAAAGGCAGGAAGCTTTCTACCAATGGGGGTTCTGATATTTCTTTTGAAGGCATACATGATATTGCTGATGTTTATCCTTCTTATGTACCTAATAAGGCATTACTTTTTTACTCTAAACAGGGCTTTTGGCAAACAGAGGCTTTACTATCAAGACGTGTTGGACGAAGACCTACCTACTGTATCTGTTTTAGTTCCCATGCATAACGAAGAGAAAGTAGCCAGATATATATTGGACCTTCTTGTGGAAGCGGACTACCCAAAAGAAAAGTTAGAGATCATACCTATAAACGACCACTCAACGGATAGAACCAAAGAGATACTTGATGAGTATGCTCAAAAGTATTCTTTCATAAAACCTTTACACAGGTATGGAGACTTACCACGGGGCAAACAGAACGGCTTAAACGACGCTCTAAAAATAGCAAAAGGGGAGGTTATAATAGTTTATGATGCTGATTACCTTCCACCCAAAGGACAAATTAGGACTTTAGCTGTAGCCTTCAAAGATCCGCAGGTAGGTGCGGTCATGGGAAGAGTTGTCCCTATAAATACTGGAAAGAACTTGCTTACAAGACTTCTTGATATAGAAAGAACAGGTGGCTATCAAGTGGACCAACAGGCAAGGTATAACTTAGGTTTAATACCTCAATATGGAGGCACAGTTGGGGGCTTTAGAAAGGATATAGTGATA
>ERZ1669248.131-NODE-131-length-44963-cov-6.819030_pt1 | contig 44963 bp, 45 predicted proteins | sample MGYA00579296_ERZ1669248 | MGnify/ENA primary metagenome ERZ1669248 (study PRJEB41166, sample SAMN08046057) | hot springs metagenome | biome: hot spring; feature: neutral hot spring; material: thermophilic sediment; isolation source: thermophilic sediment from...
TATAATAGAATAGTGTCAGCTGGTTAAGTGAGGAGATCTACGGGAGCTTTTGGCTATTGTTTTGGTTTTTATATGGGCTTGTATTGGTTGGTGTTGTTTGCTGTTGTGAAGAGTTTATTATAATAAGGTGGGGGCTGAGGACACCTCCAAAGAAACCCGGGATACAGGTCTCAGGATACCCCTCAACACCCCTAAGCCAGATGAAGGTACAACACAGCCAACATAAATTAATATCAGACCTGAGTCCCGTGGGATCGGGTATAAATAGATGTTTTAAGCTAAGTAACTACCTAGGTGATACCATAGTCGTCACAGTAATCGGCGTGGATATACAACCTGGTTCATCACCGAATAGCAGAAGGCAACCCCTCTATTCAGCCGTAGTGCTAAGGAATGGAGAGATCATTGCATCCTTCGAGGACGTCGAGTTATATAGATTGCTTAGACTAGTATTGGAGTATCATGTTGATATTATAGCTGTTGACAACATATATGAATTAGCCCCCTCTGAGAATGAGTTGAGAAGGATATTTGAGTTGCTCCCTGGAAACGTTAAAGTGGTCCAGGTGACAGGACCGCCAAATGATGCAAGAGATGTAAATAGTGTGGCAAGGGAGCTAGGGATAGATACGGTGATTGAGACACCGTTGAAGACAGCCTATATAAATGCATTGGCAGCCTATAGGGGTATAGGTTATGAGGTCAGGTTATTTGCTGAGAAAACTAGGATAGTTGTTACGAAGGGGAGAAGTGTAACACAGGGTGGTATGAGCCGGGATAGATTCCTGAGGTGTATAAGGGCCAGTATCGCTCAAGCAACAAAGGAGATAAAGCGTATCCTGGATGAGAACAAGCTCGACTATGATATGGTGATAAAGAGGAGCAAGGGAGGCCTTGAGAAAAGCGTGTTCATAGTTTATGCTCCAAGGGAAAGCCTATACGGTTTAATAAAGCCTTTAAAGTACAAGAATGTTAAGATAATTATTAAGCCGTATGCGAGCAGGAAGTCGATAGAGCCAGTAAGCGATCAAGCCAGGAAACCTGTGATAGTTGGCGTGGATCCGGGCATGAGTATAGGTGTCTCAGTTCTTACGCTAGATGGAGAACCAGTACTCATAACCAGTATGAAGAGCCCTGATAGGGATGAAATAGTCAACTTGATAAGCAGGATTGGTAAACCTGTAGTGGTTGCGACGGATGTTTCAAAACCGCCTGAAACAGTTGTGAAGCTTGCATCAATGCTTAACGCGGTGCTTTACGTTCCCGAGCAAGATATAACTATCGATGAGAAAAACAGGATAGCTAGGGAATACTCGGAGAAATACGTGGTCAACATACCTGACTCACATACTAGGGATGCCTTGGCAGCTGCTGTAAAGGCGTATAATAATTATAAAGCCACTATTGAAGAAGTGAAATCGAAGCTCGCTAACGTGAAAAAAGTAGATAGGTACCAGCTTATAGCCGAGATAATCAGGGGTAAACCCTTCTCAGAGGTTCTCGAGGAACACTTTAAAAGAAGTATTCCCAAGATCCCCCCAGTAGTAGAGGAGAAAATGAAACCAACCACTACACCTGTATGCGAGAAGCTAAGTGAGAAAGTGAACACGTTGGAGGCACTAGTCCGGAAACTACTCGATGAAATAGAGAGAAAAGACCTGTATATAAAAGATCTAGAATTAGAGTTGAAACTCACGCGCTCTAGGAAGCCAGGGATAGAGGATTACGAGAGAAAGATAAGTGCTTTACAAAACGAATTGGAAGCCTTAAGGAGGAAAATAGAGGACAAGGACAATGTTATTAGGGAACTATATGAAAAGCTGTTGCAACTGGAGGAACATGTAGTTAAGCTGGGTCGCGGAGACCTGGTAATGATACCAAAAGTGAGTACCGTGCGGAGAGAGGGGGGACTAGTTAATCGCGGTGTTTACATGGAGAAGGTATTAGAGATATCAAGCGAGTTGAAGAACATCTTAACCAGTGGAAGAGGCTTCATTGTTTCGCCCGTGGTGGCAGTCGATCCGTTAAAGGAGAGGATCCCGGTGGTGAAACCGGAGATCATATATGACTTAGGTGACTACGTTATAGTTGAAAAAGAGGTCATTGAGAAGGCTAACGAGCTCTGGCGTAAAATAGATGAGTTAATCGAGTTGGAGAGACATGAGAGAATATTGAGAATGATAGAAGAGTATCAGAGGTCTAGGAAAAACAGCTAGCTTAGTACAGTGTTACTTGATCGTTTAGAACCATCTCGGTGACCCTCTTTATATTAGTGAGTTCTTCATCTGCTATACCATGGATCTCGCTCATGATGTGCGAGGGGATATCGTTCATCGATAGATCACTTGGAATCAATTTCACGCTTGCGACAAGCGGTTGATCTATCGGCTTACCGATCTGGCTCAATAGCTCCACGTATACATCAGAGAATATGCCGTTGTATACTTCATATACTCTCTCAGCTATCCTTCTAGCAACCACATTGTATATCTTGCCCACGTGGTTTACAGGGTTCTTCCCAGCAGTCGCCTCAAGGCTTATAGGCCTCATAGGGGGGATTAATCCATTGGCACGATTGCCCCGCCCGGTTGCGCCATCGTCTCCATGCTCGGCAGAGGTGCCTGTGACTGTTAGGTAGAAGCTATTCTTCTCCGGTATATCAGCCGTGTTTACATGTATTTTAATATTATAATCTGGAGCTATTCTACCAGCCAGGTCTGAGACAACGTTTACTATGTCTTCTTTAACCTTCAGATATTCATATTTATCTCTTACCTCGCTGTCGACTATCGCAGCCGCTATTGTTAACACTATATCCTTATTCCTTCTCAGACCCATTACTTTCACGTCTTCGCCTACAGCTGGTACCCTGGATTTAAACTCTGGACTGTTCAATAATCGCTCACTCTGTAGTACTAGTTTTTCCAGTGTGGAAAGCGGGGCGTAGCCTACACCGATACTTGTATCGTTTGCAAGGGGTACGGATGATCTCCCTGCATCAAATACTGTTACGAGGTCTGTACTACCCTTTCTAACCATATAGTCCACTATTACGTGTCTCTCTGGATCCAGGTATCTCATGTTCCTCTTAATCCAGTCTTTAACGGCCTCTATAATTATTTTACCGAAGGGTACTTTAACTATGCCATCCTCAACTCTTACCTCTGTAGTAGCCCTGCCTGCAACTACTATGTATATAGGCTCTAAGAGTGCGCCGCCGCCGAATCTGGGGTTCGACTGTCCTCCGACAAGTAGTGTTTTATCGAGGTTGTGATGCAATATTGTGCCAAACTCTTTTAAATAGTACTTTGAAAGAGCTCTTGAAGCAGCCTCGCTTGCCGAGTCAGCTATATAGTCCGGGTGTCCTACTCCTTTTCTCTCGACTAGTTCAACCTTCATCCTGCTTACACTAGTCATTCTTAAAAGTTCTATTTCTATATTTCTGCTTCCTCCCACAATTATCCCCCTTACTGGCTTTAACATGTACCTAGGATTAAAGAAGGTCTAATATAGAATATAAGTTTAACTATAATAGGTTACAATTCCCAGGAGCAACAGCTAGGGTTCGGTCCTCATTAGAGGGGTGGAGTTTACGACCTCCTCCCCGCCCTAAAGGATGAGGGTTTCAGTTATAAATTATTTCCCTAGGTATTATGCTTGTTGAAGACCAGCATTGGTGGAAATAGTGTTCTAGGGGAGGGATTTTCAATTTTGTTAAGGGGTGGAGACTAGCATTATATCTGAGGGTCCAGGTATCTTTGACTCGATCTCACTTAGAGGGATCTTATACTTAACACCTCTCTGTCTTAGAATAATCCCCTCCAGGTATCCAGCAATTTCTTTGGATATATCCTGCGGCTTTTTATCACCTGGGATGATAACCACGTATGCTATAGCCTGGCTTCTAACTAATTCTTGGGGGCCTACCACTATCTTTAAATACTCGCCGTAGATATCATCAACGTATTCCCTGATCCCTATTCCAAGTCTTAACGGTACTTGGAGATAGTTTTTCGAGCCGTAAACCATGAACGCCCCTCTAGGTAGGTACTCGCCTGGTGGGGGAGTCTTCGAGACCTGTCGACCTGGTACCCAGTAGACCTCTATGTAGCTGAAACCGGCCTTCCACGCTTTCGAATAGCATGCTGCTAGATAGGAAGCATCGACCACGTCTTCCAGACTGTGTGCACCCCCACTTTTTAAGACCACGGCTGAGCCTCCATGTATGTCTGCATGTATGAATACATCGTTTTCACCGAGATACTTACGTACCACCAACTCGTTTTGAGATTGATCCCTGCCGCCGATGGCTAGAAAACCATTTCTGGTGAACAACCAGTGGAATCTCTCATACCAAAATGTGGGGGAGGGTTTTCTAATAGTCTTCTCCTCGGTATTCATACTTATAGATATAGTGTTTAATTGTTGATGCATTTCCTCGAGTACTTTCTTGGCTGATTCAGTCTTCCTTACTAGTTCGCCATGTTTTCTCTCCAGCTCTATTACCTGTCTGCTCAGGTCTTCGCGTATCGATAGCTCGAGCGTTTTCTCGCCGAGCTTGACCACGATCATTCCTTTATCCTTACGTATCTCGATGACACCATTGCATTCCTCGGCTATGTGTTCCCAGCCTTTCTTCTCCCTGGTTTCACGAGCACATTCAAGTATCTCCTCGGCTACATGGTAGTTACTGTATATGGTTTGAAGAATGGACTCTATGTTCTCTATCTCATTATTATACTCGGCTATTATCTCCTCTTGCCGCTTGATCCTCGCTTCGATCTCCCTGAGTTTTTCCGTTACTTCCTCCATTCTCGCCTGGTAATCCAGGTATGCTTCGTATTCAGTGAAGTAGACATCTATAGCTGTGTTGATGTCGTCAAGAGGCTTCACGGTTTTGTCGTATACCTCGCTGAATAGTCTTGGTTCATAAGAGGTGTAGATTTCAAGCTTGTTTTCATCGCCATACACCAGGTATCCCTTACCATTTAATACTTCTTCCACTATTCTTCTGTATTCATCCACAAGCTTCTCGAGATCCTGGTAGGGTATTTCCGAGACACCTTTGTTTTTAACTCCGTATAGCCCAGCGCGATGTATCGCTTCTTCAGCTATATGGCCTGGAATACCCCATGCTGAGATAATGGTTCTAACTAGGTCCCTTCCGCCCTTAACTACATTTAATAGAGCATCCTTGTCTGATGGAGACAGGTTCTTCAATGGGGGTGGACTATATACTTCAGAGGGCTTTATACTTCTATCCCTGTACTTCATGAACCTTGATGCATATACTATTTTATCGCTTTGATCCGTTATGATCCATTGTCCCCTTGGGAGTAATTCCACATAGTGTCTCAGGATTTTATCATGAATGCTTGTTTCAAACAATATTATTCGCTCCCACCATGGCTGTTTAATAGACGTGATCCTGGAGTCCCTTATCCTGCTTCGAAGAAACCTGGTAAAGCCATCAATATCCTTTTCCTCGGGGTGGCTTTGTGAGAGATGCATCCTTACCCCGGGCTCTATTTTAACGATGTATACTCCCTCGCGACATCTTAGCTTGAGGATCCAGTATGATTTATAATGGTATGCGTTATCTATAAGGCAGCCCGTGACCACGCTACTATACTTGTTTACCCATGAATAGATATCCAATATATCCATGGCCTTCTTAAGCAATCTCTTCACCATTTATTTAAAATTAGTTTTAACGAGATTATTATCATGTGGTGCAGGCGAATGAACACTGAAGACAGTATATGGCTTATTAGGCTTGCCTCAGGGGTAGTATATGGCGTCATCACGTTTATTCTGCTGTATTTCATGGGTCCCCTGCAAACCAGTGTTGTAACCTGGACTCTTTCACCTATAGTGTACTATACAACCATAATCTTCGTTGCGGTAAGGTATAGGCCTACTAAAAGGATGCACTTGTATCTCAGGGGACTGCTTTCTTTTTACACAGCATGGTTATCAACCGTCTTCATATTATACGATTTGATCCCGGTGAAGTCATCACCATGATTCCCAGTGGATGTAGTAAGCCAGTTGTTGTAATAGAGCACTTGGAAGATGGATTGAGTCCATGGATACTCCTCGAATACAGGCATCTCTCTGGTTTCTACGGCTCGAACTGTGTGGTATTCGCAAATATCCCTGGGAAATACCATAGAATATTGGGCAGGTATGGGATACCGGTTAAGGAGAGCATTATTGAGATCGTTAACAGCGGTGTCATCAAGCCCGGCGAGGTGATAATACTTGATCCAGCCAGTCCCAGGGAGCTAACCTATGAAATCCTATCTAGAACCAAGTACGTGGTAGTTGGAGGTATACTAGGAGATCACCCGCCTAAGAAGAGGACCCGGGAGCTTATAAGTAGCAGACTTAAATCAATTGAATCCTATAACATAGGGGATGGGCAATACAGTATAGATGGGGCAGTCTACTACATATACTACATGCACTCAAATAAGGGAATGAACGGCTATAAATACGTGGATGGAGTATCAATCAGGGATGGTGATAGAATAATTCATTTACCATTCAGATACCCGCTGGTAGAGGGGAAGCCGTTTATATCGAGTGATCTAATCTATTATATCCTTAATAGAAGAATACCCGATCACGTCTGGGAAGAGATAAAGGGTTGAAATACTATAGGGGAAATCCCGCCGGGGGGATTTGAACCCCCGGCCACCCGGTGTCTATGCCCTCACTACAGCCGGGCGCTCTGCCGCTGAGCTACGGCGGGACTCCCATCAGCAATTTTAATTATGGCAGGGTCTTATATAGTTTTCAACTAGGTGGAGATATGGAGAACATAGAGGAAATACTCAACGTCATCAGGAATAGTATCGATGAGATCGATGGGATTCTAAGCCTTAAGGACTCTGTACGTGAAGAGGTATACAGGCTTATCAGGGAACTTACAAGGAACTCTAGCGACGTTGTAACACTGATCCACAGGGGGCTCATCGGTGATGCTGAGAAAAGGCTCAGCATTGCTGAAGGTATTGTTAAAAAGATAAACGGGCTAATGAGGGAACACCCCGACATATACTATAGTGGCATGGTTTACAATGGGTTAAGCGAGTATGTTGAGGCAGCATTATTCTATGAAGTGATAGTTAAAAACAATGTCTCATCATGGAGACGCCTAGACGTACCATATGTTCCATATTTACAGGGACTAGGGGATCTCATCGGGGAACTCAGGAGATATATTATTAAACTACTTGACAAAGGATCAATAGATGAGGCGGTTAAATACTTTAATCTCATGGAGGAGATATACATAAGCCTGAGGAAACTAGATTACCCGGATGCCCTCACGCCAGGGTTAAGACATAAGGTGGATGTAGCATCCAGGCTTGTTGAAGACACTCGGATGCTTATTCTTAACACGAAAAACGCGTATATATGTGCACCTGGAAAAACTTGAAGCCCTAGTATTCAGGAATGTATCTGTTGGTGTCAAATATATTAGATTCTTCACCAGAATATCTAATTAGGCAGGTGCTTACCATACAAACCACGTGAAACCTGTGGTGAACAACAATGGGTGGCAGAGAGTTCTCAGAAAATGAGGTACAGATATTAAAATATCTGGTAAGGCATTCGGGCCAGGAGATATATCAAAGTCAGTTAAGCAAGGACTTGAACCTTGACCCGAGGATCATTTCAAAAATCCTCATAAAACTCGAGGAACTCGGTTCAGTGGAAAGAATCTCTATTACGCATGGAGGTCGTAAGACATTTCTAGTTAAACCAGTGAGGGAGAAACTAATTAGAATCATGGAGGAGGCGGGTATAGATCCTTATTCACTAGAAGAAATATTCAACGATGTGGCGGATATCCCATGCATTAAATGTCCATATATATATAAGTGTTATGAGGGAGGCTACTACGATCCCGCTTCGTGCCAATGGCTCACAGACTATCTGAGGAGAAAAGCTGGAACTCATGGCAGTTTAATCAGCCCTAGAAGCGAATCCAGGACTCAAGGTATTTGAATAAGGATTGTTAAAACGTTTTCATAGTAGGGCCTTTATATATGGAAGGCGCTATCACACCTCTCTCATGTAGCTTTATTATTTTTTCAGATAACTCTTTCTGACTAAACCAGGATCCATAAGCCTTCCCAGAACCTATTAACCGGCTTATCTTCACCTCTATATCGTTAGGTATCCTTGCTGGAGGATGAAGCCCTAGTGGTGAACCCGGTAATGGTAGATAGTAATGTATGTGTATCCTGCCATTATTTCTTATTACTTCATCTATAAGTTCTAGAGTTAGCTCCTGGTCCTCCCGTGTTTCACCTGGTATCCCGAGAATTATGTCAACGCTTGGTGTGAAACCGTTCTCTGAGATCTCCCTTACAGCGTTTAAAACATCCTCGACACTGTGTCCCCTCCTTATTAATCTAAGTACCCGGTTACTTCCTGATTGAGCTCCTACAATGATCTCCCGGTTGTTCACGTATTTCCTTAGTACTCTTACTACATCCTTGTTCACGTGTTCCGGTCTTACTTCACTAGGGAAGGAGCCGTAGAATATGCGCCCACCAATACTTCTCAGAGCACTGTGTATCGATGAGAGAAGCTCCTCGATTAAACCGGTGTCGGGCTCACGACTTATTTTAGTAAGCCCGTATGATAGGCTATCCGGCGTTATAAACCTATAATCCCTTACGCCGATCCTAGCCATTTCCTTAACATAGAACACTATTTTTTCAATGCTTCTATGCCTATAGCTCATTCCATGTATATAGCTTACCTGGCAGTAAAGGCATCCATACGGGCATCCCCGTGTTATCTCTAATGGATTAATTATTCTCCTCCAGTATGGGAAGGGATCGTGTTTATCGAGGTCTATGGGTCTCGCCCTACCTGTGGCTATCACCTTGTCTTCCTCACGGAAGACTATTCCCTTGGTGGTAAATGGATCCGTGCCGTTAACCAGGTGACGTAGGAACTCATCGAGGCTTTCCTCGGCTTCACCTATGAAGGCTACTTTGAAGCCGAGGCTGAATAGAGTTCCCAGCGGATCTCCTGTGGCGTGGGGACCGCCCGCTATCGTAATACAGTTTTTCTCCTCGAGGTATTTGAGGATGCTTTTTAATTCACTAAGGAATGCGTCGTTCACTAACATGGTTGTTAGAATACTGTATCCCACAACACATTTCTCATTATTCATTAAAGCCTCGTTGACAGCTGCGTAGAGCTCGCCAGTGTCCTCGGCTAACACTACTCTTACACCGGGTATTTTATCAGCTACAGCGATAAGCGGGTTTAAGCTATACCTCACTGTTTTATCATACCGTAGAATCAGCCTTACACTCATACCGGGTACTCCTATTCCGGGTACTTATCTGGAGATATATTTAAAGCATCTTTAAACCAAAATTATACTCCAGTAATAAATGTTTAGCCTATGGAACTAGTGAGGCGATACCAATGGCTAATTTAACCCAGGATGAGATCGAGGAATTAGCTAGGAGAGTGAGATTAAAGATATTGCATGAGGATGAGGAAGTAGTTCTCATGACAGCCCCTAATGAGGAGCAATTGGAATCCATTATAAAGGAGTTGATAAGCTATAAACCAATGAACCTACGTGAAATACATATAATACTATCAGGTATCGCGAGTGAGGACAAAATCAGAAGGGCACTCAACTCTCTACTAGACCGTGGTGAAGCCTATATAACTAGTGATGGAAGATACATCAGCACCTAGCCTTTTTATCTATTTCAGGTATCCATTCAACGACCTCGAAGAGGTTTTTAACTACTATCTCAGCCCCCTTCCTCCTTAATAATTCACCTCTATAATCATCCTTGTTCACCCCGATGAATGGTATACCGAGCTTCTTACAGCTGAGTAGATCCGTTGTAAAATCACCAATGCATAACGCGTTGCAGGGGCTTACCCAGTGTTTTCTAAGGATGTATGATATAAGCCATGATTTATCGAAGAGGTATTCTTCGAAGCCGTTAAGCCTCTTAAGGTCGCATACAGTGTATACTTCATCTATGTACTCGCTTAACCCAAGCATCCTAAGATCCCTCCATATATACTCGTTACTAGTCTCACGACCCGATACCACAACCGCCTTCACGGAGAGGCCTTTAAGGAGCCTCAGGAGATCTCTGACGCCATCCATCGGTAATGGATGCCTTGAGACATATAGTCTCCTAAATAAAACCCAGAAATCGGTCTCACTTACGTCTTCAGGGATACGAGTAGATAGCTTATCCTGGTTTAACAATGTCAGGAATTCTTCAAATGATATAAAGCCGCCTCCATAGTGTTTAAGAGCGTTTGAATAGGCTTCGTAGAAATCAAATACATTATATACCATTGTTAAATCATAGTCCAGTAGCACCAGTCTGATATTCAATAAATCCACCCTTCCCTAGTATCTTATACTCAATGTGTTGACAGCGCTACTCAAAATGAGAACCATGTTAAAAATAAAAAGCTTATTTAAGCCGAGAGACTACACAGGATCAGGTATTCGGGAGACACCTCATCTTTAATACGGTATTCGGCAAATTCATCATCAATATGGGGCTATTGTTGAAAGGGGTTATTAATGGTTAACATAGAGGTGTGCAAACCTCTCCCCAATGGTGGATGTGAGCGGGTGGAGTATGTTATCAAAGACAGCGTGATTTATTTCGAGGGAGAGCACCCTCTTATATTATTCAAGCATGACCCGGATACAAGAGTATTCTGTGAGGGTTATTTCATGCAGGTGTTTACCTGGGTGAGTGAGAAATACACTATATGGGGGGTTAAACCAGGGGGTAAATGTGTTATTGCTTCAGGTGGTGTTTTAGAGGATCACGGCAACTACTATGTATATCTCAAGGAACCAGGTAAGATACAGAGGGTAAAGCCCACCGGTCTTAGCGAGTTTCTAATACTAGTATTGAAAACCAAAGATTATATCCCGCTATTGGTAGAGGATGCCAGCATAGCCTCCACACTTATCAATGCTGTTCATATATTTAGCGATGAATTAAACAGGGGAAAGATACTATTGCTACTAGGAAATAATATTCTTAATATTCATTGATTCGGGGTGTAAGTATTGTTAATCGACATGCATATTCACTGCCATGAATTAAGCCCTGATACGATAAAGGAGTATCTTGGGAGATATAAGTTGGTGTGTGTCTCAGACGATCCATTGTCGAGTATGAAGACTATGAGACTTGCTGAAGCATACCCCGATATAACGCCCTGTGTCGGTATTCATCCATGGAGCATTAGGGAGTATAGTATCAATGATTTAAAGAACATATTAAATACAGCAGTGGAAAACAATATCAAATGCCTGGGGGAGATAGGGCTTGATAAACGTTTCACACCGGAAACCTTTAATAAGCAGTTGGAGTTCTTAAGGGAAGCCGTGGTTTACGCTAGAGAGTATGGTTTAATACTCAATATACACGCAGCTGGTGCTTGGAAGGAAGTATTCGATGAAGTATATAGAGGAGGTATTGAAAAGGCATTCTTTCACTGGTACACCGGTCCCCAGGACCTACTGAGTAGCATAGTTGAAGCAGGCTACTATGTAGGATTAAACCCTGCGTGGAGGATCCAGGTTAAACATAGGGAGATTATTGCACGGGTACCAGTGGAAAATGTATTAACAGAGAGCGATGCCCCATATGAGTACCATGGTTTGAAACTAATGCCCGATCTAATACCGGGCTCAATAGAGTATTTAGCGTCTATAACAGGTAGTAGTGTTGGAGAGATAGAGGAGAAAATATGGAGGAACTACTTAAAAATCATTGGCTCTAAGTAGAGGCGGATGCTTCATCCTTGAATACCACTAATACGAGGTTGCCGTTTATATTACGGGTAATTGTAACCGAGAAATCGAGTGTATTTATACTAGCACTCTTAAAATCGCTTAATCCCAGGCTTCTGAATGCGAGTATCTCCACCCTAGCTAGATCCACCGCTCTATTCAGTAATGTATGAAACTTTCTCTCACTCATTTTAACAGCGTTCGTGCTATAGTCGAGTACTCTGCCATTCTCATCCATCTTTACAAGTATAAAGCTCATTCAACCCCCTATCGGTGGATCAGGGAGGCACCTTTTTTAAAAGAGGGGGCTTATTATTACCCTGTGTTAATAGTGCTCTGTAGTTCCTCGAGTACTTTATAAAGGTTTTTCATGAACCCATCTATTCTATCCTTAAGTAATCTATTGTTATCTATGCATGTATTTAACTCCTTATTCTTCGCTTCCAGCTCGTTTTGAAGCCTATTAACCTCTTCTTTGAGTGCTTGTACCTCATTCTCCCTATGCTTCAACAACTCTGTTAACTCATTGACCCTGGCCTCGAGCTGTTTGTTTTTCTCCCTTTGTTTCTCAATTTCCTCCTTAAGCACCTTGATTTGGTCTTCAAAGCCTGCAGCAGGGGCCTTGATGAATGGTATGAGTAGCTTTAACTCCCCTTTCTTGAGTTTCTCGTATGTTTCATGGATTAGTTTACCAGCCTTTGTCTTCATGTTTAAATGGCTCCTTATAGTGGTCTCGCTTCTTCCTAGTTCCTCAGCTATCTGGCTGACGGGTAATCCAGCCTTCATTCTGGCATATGCTCCAGCCGCCACCGCCAGGCTGTCAACCCATGTAGACCTCTCTACAGGATCATGTATTAATTCAAGGATTTCCGGCCTGTAGAGCGTGCCTATTATCAGGGCCATTTCAAGCTGGCTTATCTCGCGTTTGCCAAGCGGCTTCAAAGGTATGTTTGACAAATCGATTAAGACATCTCCGGATCCACTAGTACCTATATTGGTGGCTTCTCCGGTAGGATTGATTTCACCCATTTTCCCACCATATATTATTACTCTATATATCAGGATTTAAAATCATCCCTGCTCTCGTGATCGATAATTATTCTTCAGAGAGAACAAATAATATCCGTGATCAGCAATCCTCCAGGAGCAGCATTCACCACTTCATGAGGCCCCGTCTATCAAGGCTTGGAGCTTGTTTATAAGCTTTTTGCTACATAATAATACCTGGAGTTTACGCACCCGAGAACGTAGCTTCAACCTACCTAGCAACCTGAAAGAATTAAAACAACCATAAAACATAAATAGTGTTTCAATCCATCTAGCTGTGCGTATTGTCCACGGGGTAATGCGTTATGAGCACATATTTCATTAAGGGGATCCCGGTTAAAGTATTAAATAGCATGGTTGAAGCGTTTAGGCTGAAAGGCTTATGGGCTGAGAGGCATTCCTACAGCCTGAGAATAATGTATAATAATAGATTCGCTGCTTCACTACATCTTTATCCAGGATTCAACGAAGCAGTGCTTAGACTTATCAGCGGGGATCCCCTCATAAACTCGAGGATAAGGAGTATTGTTAAAGAGATAATGAGTATCTACCTACCGGGATATGTGGTTAGAGAAGTCGAAGTCAAGAATGTATTAGACACGTATAATGCTTGAAGACGCCTTTCTAAGCCTGTTCATAACTGCTAACCCGATACCTGTTTCAGGGAATCCCTCCACAAATACTGTTTTACACCCTATATTATCAACGTCTCTCAGTATTTTGAAGAGGTTTTTGGCTACTTCATACAGGTTTCTCCTAGAGCCAATGATTAATACGGCTTTCACTTTCTCCAGCTTCCTGTAATAACTACTTGTTTCAATAGATGAAACTATGCATATATCGCTATTAGTGGATACACTAATATCTCTAGCCGCCTCGATGATTTTATTAGCAATTACGCTGTAATCATTTGTTACAGACTCAACTAGGATTAACTTTGCCTCCGGAGAGTAATGCCTATACTTCATTCCGGGTGCTAGAGCCACCTCCGAGTATTTGAGGCCCCTGGCGAAATCAGGTATAGCTATTTTTCTTCCAAGTACCTTCTCGATCTCCTCCACTGGGTAGGCGCCAGGCCTGAGTAAGGTGGGCGGGTCCTCAAGTATATTCACAACCGTTGATTCCACCCCGAAAAACGTCTCTCCTGCATCTATAATCGCATCAATTCTGCCCATGAGATCCCTTATCACGTGTTCAGCCGTTACAGGGCTTGGTCTACCGGAGAGATTAGCGCTTGGAGCGGCTATCGGGTAGCCAACCACGTTGATTAACTCAAGAGCTGTTGGATGACCCGGCATTCTTACAGCTATAGTGTCTAATCCTCCTGTAACTATCTTGGGTACCCTTGGGTTTCTCGGTAATATCAGCGTTAAGGGGCCTGGCCAGAATCTATTTATCAAACTATATGCGTCTTCAGGTATATTCAATGCGACTTCTTCAAGCATGTCTAGAGTAGATATATGTATGATTAAGGGGTTGTCGGGAGGTCTCATCTTGGCCTTAAATATCTTCTCAACAGCATCCTCGTAATATATGACTGCACCGAGCCCATACACTGTCTCGGTTGGAAAGGCTACTATACCCTTATTCAACAATATTCTTGCGGCTTGGATCAGGAGCTCCCTACTGGGATTAAGTGGATCAGTTCTTAAAATAAGTGTCACAACCCCCACCGATTTCCTGCCTAACTATTTAACAATGATTATAATCCTGTTTAAACTTATGAATTATTACGATATGTAAGGGTTGATGTCTTCTTGAACATGGGGAGAATACCCTCTGGGATACCAGGGCTAGACGAGCTCATAGAGGGGGGTATACCAAGGGGTTTCATGGTTGCTCTTGTAGGTGAACCAGGTACCGGTAAGACAGCTATGTCGATACAGTTCATATCAAAGGGGCTGCTGGAAGGCGATAAGGCCATATATGTTACAACAGAGGAGTCTAGGGAGAGCATTATTTCCCAGTCTAAACGGTTTGGAGTTGATCTAAAACCATATATTGATGATGGAAAGCTAGTTGTGATAGACGCGTTAATGGGTGAATACGGGGATCTATGGAGTCTTAAAGAACTAGACGTAGATGAATTAATCTCTATCATCATCGAGGCAAAGAAGTACCTCGGTCCAGGCCATGCTAGATTAGTCATAGACTCTATGAGTGCATTCTGGCTTGAGAAGCCGGTCATGGCTAGGAAATACAGTTACCAGGTTAAACGGGTTTTGAGTAAATGGGGATTCACAATACTTGCTACAAGCCAATACGCGGTAACAACTCAACTGGGCTTTGGCTTCGGCATCGAGCATGTTGCCGATGGAGTAATAAGGCTCCGTAAAAGCGTTGTAAAAGGAGTTCTCAAACGTTTCCTAGTCATCGAGAAGATGAGGCAGACTAATCATGATCAACATGTGTTCGAAGTAGAGATAGTGGATGGCTTAGGAGTCCGAATAGCTGGACCCGTGAAGGCCTCTAGATGGGATTTAGCACTCCCACCAGATGTAGTAGCGAGAATTATTGAGAGCGGCTTTGATAAATTAGAGTATGAGGGCTAAATATTGGACTCATGGAATTCATACATATAATCCCGTACACCGGGCACGTATTTATCTGGCTCTAAGCTAGTCAAGTAGTTAAAGTATATACAGGCTATCTCATGCCCTTCCTTCTGAAGCTCTTTAACCGGTACACGGGTTATCTCATGAACTTCGTCCCATGTGAGTGCTTGAAGAGACTTAGTGAGCAATACTATTTCCTGGAGACGGGTCAGCTTAGGCCTTACATCTGGGTGGAGCAACCAATGTATTCTAGCAATCTTGAACATTATATCTGCAGCAGCCTCGAAAGTCATAGGTCCCTGGCAGTACGTCCATAGGCGATCTATTGCCACAGGAGTGAACATGTGTATTGGTTTATCATGGTATACGTATGGCTCGCTATCAAGAATAAGTAGGGCTATCTCGGGCTCCATCTCCCTGTAGTTAACCGGTATACTATTAAGTATCTTGGATTTAAACTCGCCTGCAGCCTTCTCAACCAGTCTCCTCGCTACCTCACTTATCGGCTGTATCACCAGTATTGTATACTCCCCGCTTACAGGATTTCTATCCGGGCTGATGTGTACAGGGATAAACCCATTTCTAAGCCAGAACCTCAATAATTGCTCGTTTACACCAAATCCAGAGCCAATCCAGTCCAATCCCAGTCGAACGGCCTCCTCTCTTATTCTATTAAGTATCCAGCTTCCAATCCCCTTACCCTGTACAGCTGGATGCGTTGCTATTCTTACTATACGCCACCCCTTGGTCTTAGCGAAGTCCACATATCTCAGGTGCTTAAGAAACCTATCCGGAATAATGTTTCCGGGTATCTTCGATCCTTTAAGTAGTTCTGTGGCTGTTGCCTCATCTATTGGTCCCTCGTAGGCTATCTGAACAGCGCAAACTATTTTACCATTCCTCGTCTTTGCAGCCCTTACAAGGTGATGGGGGGCATCGGCTATCATTCCGAGATCATCTGGCTCGTTACGGTAGTGTGCCAGGACGTATATTCCAAATAGCTGTCTCAGCTCATTCTCATTATTAAATAATTCCTCTGGAGCATATTCTACATACACGAGGTTGCCTGACTCTATATCCTTCAAGTCCTCCTCGCTCAACTCGGCTGGCTCAGCATCAAGGAGAAGCGTTTTAAACTGCCAGTTTTCTATGGGGTCATTGTAATTGTAACGTATTGGCTCAGTCATCTCATACTCGTATAAGATAATATCTTTACTATTCTTTATCCTCTTAAGGAACCTCACCGAGAACCCTCTACCGGCACCCTCGTAGCCATGTATAGTGCTCGAAAAGATTATCCGTTTATGCGACTCCAGGATCTTGTATAATAATGGAACGTGGATACCGGCCGCTTCATCCACTATGACTACATCACCATTGATTTTCGGGATGTTTAATGGCTCCCAGTATTCTATGCTGAACCTATCGCTTCTCAACTCTATTACATTTCCATCTCTCCTGATTACATCATACTTATACCCTAGTTTATCAAGGACCTTCATGGCGAGCATCATTAAGGATTGGATATTGCTTGGCTCCGGTGCTGTGACAAGGACTCGTGGCTTAGGCTTTACTTTTCTAAGTAAGTGTATTAATCCAACAGCGCCTATGCCCACTGCACAACTCTTCCCCCTTCCCCTATCCGCTGTAAGTACGAGTACTTTCTTCTTACCGGGAGGTGGCTTCTCATAGAATTCCTCGATGATTTTCAACACGTTGACTTGATCCATGGTTAAGGCGTGCTCGTAAACCCCGCTCGGGAACAACGTGTTTTTCGGTATGTCTATTTTTCTCTCGTAAGGCTTATACTCGTTTCTTAGTTCAAGCCTCTTTATAATTCTATTATTGTCAGCATCATAGATGCCTATTCCATCGAATTCCAATAGGTGTTTTTTAACCCATTTAATAAACACGTGACGTGGCTCAGGGTATTGGGGAACCGTTAGGTTCATCTTGAATATCGTCTTGAATTCGTCCCATTTATCCCACGGTGGCGTCAGTAATACAATTAGGCCGCCTCCCTCAACTATACCGATTAACCTCCCCAGGTCGTTAGGCTTTAAATCACGTGTTAAATCCATAACGAGGATTGAGACCGTTATACCCAGGTATTTATCGCTTTTCTCGTAGACCGTGAATTGGAAATCTATGTCCCCTAACTTTCCTATCTGTTTTTCAAACTCACTACGCATTGAGACTGCATCGTCGAACTCGTCGTGGTAGATATATAGCCCTGTGAACTCTTTCTTATCCTTAATCGCTCTACGCCATTTCTTAACATAGTAATATATTAGCCTATACGTTAGAGACGCCATTTTAACGGGGTTCGAGCCAGAGATTACAACCATGCCTCTTATACGGTATCTCGCCAGCTTCTCTGAAGTCCTTCCACACTGCGTTAAAAACTTTAAGAATGAAGCCGGGATAGAACTATTCATATCTAATCACCAAATATACCGGATGCTTCACTACATGAAAGCCGTGGAGTACGAGTAAAAACTAGCCGTAGGGTAGTGAAACCCTTCTAAAGGAGCCGCTGCCGCTAACCCTCTTTAATTCCTTTGCAAGCCTCTCATACATCTCTATATCGCTTTTACTCAGTGAGGGAGGCACCTTCTCTAAAGCCTTAATGAAATGCTCCATCCCCACCTTAACTACATCCAGAGTCCCAGTGCTCCTATACCTCTCCCTTAGAGCTATTAGTGATGCCTCCCTGCATACAGCCGCTATATCAGCACCCGTGTAACCCTCTGTCCTCCTTGCTAGTTCATCCAGGTTCACGTCTTCGGCTAGAGGTAGCTTCCTTGTATGGACCTTGAATATTTGGAGCCTCGCATTATAGTCTGGAGGCGGCACGTATACGAGGCGATCGAATCTACCCGGCCTCAGGAGGGCTGGATCCAGGAGGTCAGGCCTATTCGTGGCGGCGATTGTCACAACCCTTCTCAAAGGCTGAATACCGTCGAGCTCCGTTAATAACTGGTTGACTATTCTATCTATTACACCGCTGGGATCGCTTCCCCTGATACCAGCTATACTGTCTATCTCATCAAAGAATACAACGGCTGGTGCAACCATTCTAGCCCTTCTAAATATCTGTCTAATAGCCTTCTCAGATTCTCCAACCCATTTACTGAGCACTTCTGGTCCCCTTACAGTTATAAAGTTTGCCCCGCTCTCGGTTGCAACAGCCTTCGCAAGCAGGGTCTTGCCTGTTCCGGGGGGACCAAACAACAGTATTCCTTTAGGCGGCTCTAAACCCATCTTCTCGAATACATGTGGATACTTCATCGGCCACTCAATGGCTTCTCTTAATTCTTGTTTAACATCCTCTAACCCACCTATATCATCCCAATGCACGCTTGGTACTTCTACGAATACTTCCCTGATTAATGAGGGCTGCACATTCTTCATTGCTGTGAGAAAATCGTCCATTGTAACCTTCAGCTTCTCCAGCTTCTCTGCTGGTATTGGTTGCCCCTTTTCTATCTCTATACCCTCCTCCTTCATGAATCTCCTTAAGGCATTCATTGCGGCTTCTTTCACAAGCGCCGCTATATCGGCCCCGGTGTATCCATGAGTCATATCAGCTATCTTATCGAGGTCTACATCCTCGGCTAGAGGCATGTTCCTAGTATGTACAGCCAGGATCTCCCTCCTTGCCCTCTTATCTGGTGGAGGTATCTCGATTTCCCTGTCAAATCTCCCAGGTCTCCTGAGAGCGGGATCTAATGCATCTGGTCGGTTTGTTGCACCGATAACTATTACTTTACCCCTCTCCTTCAAACCATCCATCAACGTGAGAAGCTGCGCCACCACTCTTTTCTCCACTTCACCAGTTACCTCCTCACGCTTAGGAGCAATGCTATCTATCTCATCAATGAATATGACGGCTGGTGCGTTGGCCTGGGCTTCCTCGAATATCTTCCTTAGCCTCTCCTCGGATTCGCCGTAGAATTTACTCATTATCTCCGGTCCATTAATAGTTACAAAGTAAGCCCCTATCTCGTTAGCTAAAGCCTTAGCCAGCAGCGTCTTACCTGTGCCCGGTGGACCATAGAGCAATATCCCCTTAGGTGGCTCTATACCCAGATGCTCGAAGAGCTCTGGGTATTTTAAAGGTAGCTCGACGATCTCCCTTATCTTCTGCTTAACCTCATCTAAGTCTCCGATGTCCTCCCATGTTACTTTCGGAATGCCCTCGCCAAGTACCTCGGGCCTCACCGGCTCGGTCCTAACTTCGATATATGTGTGTTCAGTTATGTATACTATGGTAGAGGGTTGAGTACTTATCACGGCAAACCTGAGTAGCATACCGTATAATGGTACCTCGATTATATCCCCTCTCTTAACCGGGTTCCCTATTATTTGTCTCTTAATATAGCTGGATAAATCACCGTACACCGGTAGTTCGCCAATAGGTGCAATAGTCACCTTTACCGCTGGTTCTACAGATATCGGTCTAACAGTAACATAGTCTCCTGGTGAAATACCCAGTCTCTTTCTAACCATTCCATCTATTCGTATCAGCCCTGCACCCTCGTCTTCAGGGTAAGCCTGCCAAACCTTCACTACATCACTACCCTTTGGGCCGATGACCTCGATGAAGTCTCCTGGTGAAACACCCAGTTTATCCATGGTTTCCCTATCGATCCGCGCGATTTTTCTACCCACATCTCTCTGCCTTGCCTCACCAACCCTTAGCTTAATCCCTTTTTCGCTTCTCTTCTGACTACTCATCTTGAATCCCTGATTATAATATAATTTTATATCTCAACAGCTATTAAAACAATATATAAGTGTTGAAGAATAATATAGTAACGGCGATCATTATGGTGGAGAGAGTTAAAACAGGGATACCTGGCTTGGATGACATCCTTAATGGAGGCATACCAAAGAGAAATATAGTGCTATTAAGCGGGGGACCGGGTACAGGGAAAACAATACTTGCTTCACAATTCCTCTGGAATGGACTACAACTCGGTGAGCCAGGCATATATGTTGCACTCGAGGAGCATCCTGTTCAGGTACGCATCAACATGAAGAATTTTGGATGGGATGTCCGCCAATACGAGCAGGAGGGCAAGTTCGCTGTGATAGATGCCTTTACCGGTGGGGTTGGTGAAGCAGCTAAGCGGGAGAAATATGTAGTGAAGGATACTGATAGCGTTGAGGAGTTGATCGATGTATTGAGGACAGCGATCAGGGAGATTAATGCCCAGAGAGTCGTGGTTGACAGTGTTTCAACATTATATCTGTTAAAGCCCTCAATAGCCAGAAACGTGGTGCTTCAATTAAAGAAAGTATTATCTGGAATGGGGACCACAAGCCTTCTCGTTTCACAGGTATCAGTGACAGAGAGGGGATTCGGGGGTCCGGGTGTTGAGCACGCGGCTGATGGAATAGTGAGACTAGACCTTGATGAAATAGATGGAGAACTAGTTAGGAGCATAATAGTTTGGAAGATGCGTGGAACAAGTCACAGTATGAAGAGACATATAATGGAGATAACGGATAAAGGCGTAGTCGTATACCCTGATAAAGTGTTGAAGACGCGTAGATACATTGCAATACAAGAGTAGAGCAAGCTGCCACCGTGTTCCAAGTATTACCCGGTAGTACCAATGATGAGTCATCATCTACTTCCAAGGTAGCGAATAGAAAGTATTCAGAAGCAATCAAAAGTATTCAAATGCATTCATCGAGTTAGGAACAGCCTTGCTTATAGCTTTGTCACGGGGAGTACTAGGTATTTCAGCATCCTGAACCAGTTCACGGATCTCAACGTTGGCCCTAATAATCCTTACCAGATCCCTGATATCGGGTAGGCTCTTAACTACTATAGGGCTTAGATCATTGATTTTTATAACAGGGTACACTACTTCCTCCTCTTGCATAATTTCCACATCTAGTTTCATACCGGTTGAGAGCTCCACTGCTTTAACCGCTTGAAGCAGTGTTTCAGCAATTATTTCCGAGAGCCCGTTTCTACCGATTATAAGTATGATCCTCAATTTAACCCCGCTTAATAACTGCGATAATGACTCCCTTAAAAACCATCACTCCTACAGCATGTAGACCGTTTAGCCGAGAAGCTAGAAGGTTGTGGCAGAAGCAGTGTTTATGGTTTTTAGGGCTGCAGGCAGAATGTGCTGTATGCTTGGGGGTTCAGGTCTCATATAGGTTTGATATAAATTAGTTTTATCCCTTCGTTCTTGTTCCCCTGCATCCTTTTTTGGGCTTGCATATGGCTGGAGGGCGTTCAGGGTGACACCACATCTTGAGTGCTTCAGGAATAGATTCATGCATGCGATTACATTACTTCAATAAAAGAATTCAATAGCAAACCTATATGAAAGCAGGAACAGCATACCGAGGCAAGATTATAATTCTTAAAGACCAGGAATCTATTTAGTGACCCTAGTTCCCGAGATCTGGGAAGGAACTATGGTGATGAAGCCCGGGAAGACCATAATGAACCCGGGGGGACAAACGGCAGAGATTCTAAACAACCGCTCTCGGGTGAATGGTATGTTTATGTTATTGTTATAGATAACCGTTATACATTATGAGTTAACTTAATAAGCATGAACCACGTAATCAACATAATTAGATGATAGGGCTCGAAAGGTCTGAGTATGTGATGACCCCGCGCAGGATTGATGAATAATGGTGGGCTCCTCACTTATTATCGCCTTAACTGGGGCAAGCGGTATCTCGTACGGGTTGAGTCTGCTTAAGAAAATAAATGTGTTTAAAAACAAGTATAGCGAGGTCTACGTGGTTTACACCTTTAACGCTGTTAAAGTGGCTTTATATGAGGAAGGCATAGATCTTTTGGAGTTTCTCAAGGGCTTAAATGGTGTTAAGGCAGTTTACCCTGAAAATGATTTTTCATCGGAGCTAGCCAGCAGTAGTAATCTAGTGTTTACAGACATGGTTATAGTGCCTGCCTCGATGAACACGATTGCCAAGATAGCTAATGGTATCCAAGATAATCTAGTCACGAGAACAGCTAGTGCAGTATTGCGTTTAAGGAATAAACTAGTGTTAGTCTTTAGGGAAACCCCGCTTTCCAGCATAGATTTATTCAACCTATATAGGCTGGCAACGGCTGGCGCGGTAGTAATGCCTGCCTCACCGGGCTTTTATATTAAGCCTAAAAGTATAGAGGATACCATCGATTTCATAGTTGGGAAGATACTCGACGCATTACATGTAGAGCATAATCTCTATAAGAGATGGGGCATTAGTTAACCCTTAAAAAAGCCAAGGCAGTTTCAACCTCTATGATATCCGTTCACTCGTTGACATTAGATTATTTAGCGTTCAAGGAGGGCATTTTTTAACCAGTCTTATCACCTTATGAAGTCGCTTACATCATAGTCTTCGAACTGCTTCATTTGCTTGAACATTTCTTCATCGCTGCTCTGCTTAATCTTTCTCTCCAATGCCTTGGCACATCTACCATCTGGTAGTAGTGAATTCAACCTGCACGATGCATATTGGCACTCACCGTTGATACAATCTCCGCCTATTAATCTACATTGTGCAACGCGGATCATTTTTCCCCTTACAGGCTTGGAGGTTATCATTAAGGCGTTCTTGTTGCAGGTGAAAAATGGGCATAGAGGATTACATTTATCACCTATAGGCTGCGGCTCCAGCCTCTTCTCCTCGAGGTGTTGGAAACGGGTTGATGCATAACTACCATGATGTCCTGTTTTCTCATACCTAGCTCCTCTACCCTCGTAGTGGCGTCGGTCTTCATTCCTCCATCGCTCACTACTAGTGTTATTCAACTAGGCACACCCCATGATTTACTATTATCAGCTACACTATCTCTCGTTAACATTTAATGTTGAAAAATGTTTTTAAGGCTCACACAGACTTAGACTCATGCTTATCTCACCAGATATATGTTCAGAAGTGGTTCGCTGGTACCGTTTCCCGTCTATGGTTTTTATGTCTCCGTGGGCGGAGAACGGTTGGCCATAACTGGGATTCGGTTTAGCTATGGTTTCCACCAATCGAGTAGGTGGTACACTATGTTATTCCCAGTATAGATTGCTATGATGAGTTTCTTTCTTACCGAGTGGAGTAATCTACCCATCCTTACTAATTCCACTGGATCTATGATCTCGTCAGTCCTGAAAACTTGAAGCCCGAAGGGCGCGTGATCTATGCCGGGTCCATGCCTATATACTAAGTAGTCGCAGCCAAATTTCAACCCTCTTCTCGGTATCAAGCCATGGCTACGTAGGTCGTTATACACTGTGTATAATTCCTCGAACCTCGGTATCTTTCCCACAGCTATACTATATAAATCCCCTGCATTCAGTGAGGAGTCGCCTTGGAAAACCCTTATTCTGCTCCTCTTGAGAAGATAGAGAGCTTCTATCAGGGAGAGCTCTAGAGGGGCACTTATGCTTCTATCCTTCGGCTTGGATACGCCGAGAAAGGAACCATAATATCCATCCCAGTATATCTTAGAAGCGCATTTGGGATCGGGAATTATAACCCTGTTATGTAGTAAATATCCCTGGCACTCCTCTACCTCATTTACCTCGTTACTGTTCTCACTAGTGCTAGATAACGTATTTCCTCACCGAGGTTCTTGAGTAGGTCGCTGAGCTCTTCAATATATTCTATTAAATCCTTTAAAACCATTAATCCAGCTACAGAGCTAGAGTAGGTCTCATATACTTTGAATATAGACTCCCTAAATATGTTGTCCACTTCATCCTCTAGTTTCAACACCTCGTCAACATGCTCCATGGATTTTCTTGGATGCGTTGACAGCTTTTGTAGCGAATCCTGTATTAGGTTAACCTGTTGTCTAACCTTCCCCATCATTGTTTGAAGCGTGGTAATCAGGTCGTTGTTTATACTGATATTGTTTTTAGATGCTATGAGTATCCTGTACGCTACGCTGTCCACGTGTTGTATGAATCTATCTATGGTTCTAACCATCTCTATATAGCTCCTCGAATACATCATTACCTCGCTATTCTTAACCAGGTACTCCATCAACATTATTTTCATCTCCTCTCCACGATGCTTAATAGACCTTACCCTCTCATACATCTTCTCGACGTCAGGGCTTGGAGAATACTGGTTCATTAGGGCCGTTAACACTGAGACCTGATCACTCACAATAGACATCATGTTACCTAGGTACTCTATAGCTGTTAACTCAGCAAGCGAACCTCTCTCAGGGCTCTCGCTCACCACTAACCCCCTTTCATCCCGGTCAAGATAAATCATTAGTATAAAGGGTATTTAAGTAATTTGGGAGTCAATAACATCGGTATGTATATAGATCAAGCAGTGGGGAACTTTTCCGAGGATAGCGCACCGCTATAATGCTCTATATCCAAAAATATTATCTAGGCGAGGCTGGAAAAATGAGGATGCTGGTTATCGATGTACTTGCCAGGTCCACGGGTAAAAGGTACTCAACATACGATGTCGTGGGTGCGGGTCCACGAGTGGTAGCTGGCATGCTTTCTGAAAAATACGACACATTGCTCATGCCATACGAAAAAGCCATGGGTAGTAAGGACGTTGTCAGAAGTGTTACCCACATCTTTCTATCAGCGATGAGTAGTGATAAGGGAGCTCTGGGTAGAGTCGTAGGGTATATTAGAAGAGTTAATCCCTCAGCAGTAATTACCGTGGGAGGGCCGGTTGGCTTTGAATACGGCGAGTTATTGAAGAGGTTCGACATCGACTACGTTATAGTTGGTGAAGCCGAGATACCTCTTCAAAGATTCATGGAATGCGTAGTTGAGGATAGGTGTAGTAAACACGAGGTTCCGGCGCTAGGTTTTAGAGATAATGGGGCAGTCACCTTAACGACTAGGCACATACACACTCCCAGCGATGTTTTATCCTCTATCAAACCTTGGGCACGGATAGATGAAATGTTCGACTATCCACAGGTTTACAGGGTATATGTGGAAGCCGTGCGGGGATGCAGTAATTTCATGCGCCCTATGGTGGGGAGCATAGGTTGTATATTCTGCGGAAACTGTAGAAGCAGTAAGAATGAGGAACGAGTTAACTGCCCAGCCAATATCCCGCCTGGTTGCGGTTTTTGCAGTGTTCCCTCAATGTTTGGCCCAGCTAGGTCGAGGAGTGTTGATAGTATAGTGAAAGAAGTAGAGGAGTTAATCGAGCATGGTGCACGTAGGATAGTGTTAAGCGCCCCGGATATCCTAGACTATGGGAGGGATTTACTCGTAAATGGGCCTTTAACTAATCCGTGTAACCCACCAGCGAACACCGAAGCTATCGAGGAGTTGCTATCACGTCTCAACGCGTTGAAACCAGTGTCCCAGGGTAGAGTTGTAGTCATGATTGAGAATATCAAGGCATGCCTGGTCAACGATGAAGTAGCTAAAATACTGGGGAAATACCTGCCTGGGACAACAGTACATATAGGGCTTGAAACCGGTAGTGATACATATAATGACAAGGTATTAGGGAAACCCATAAAAGTAGCTGACGTAGTGAACGCGGTGAGGCTCTTAAAGAAGAACTCGCTTAGACCCTACGTATACCTGATGCATAGCCTGCCCTTCGCCAGCAGGAAGATATATGAGGAGACGCTCAAAACCGTTAACGAACTAGGTGAGGCAGGTGTTGAAAAAATAACCCTCTACAAGTATACTCCCCTCCCATATACGGCCTTTGAAAAAATACCATCCGAAGAACGTGGCGTGGAGGAATGGATAGCCAGGTTAAAAGCCGTCGTAAGAAGGTATAACACTATGCAGAAAAAGGAAATCCTGGGTAAGCATGTAGAGGCCTTCATAATTGAAAGTAATGGCAGGGTCTATGGATATCCAGTTAAACATGGACCAGTGATATTTCTAGGTCGGATAGCCAGGAGGGGTCTGAATGGTTGTTTAGTGATAGTTGAGGTGACTGGAACACGGTATAGATATGTGAAGGGTAGGATCGTGAAGATTAAAGAGTGTCCTCCAGCTTCTTGAACCCGGCTAAAAGCCTCTGAAGCTCGCTTAATACCTCTGGCATCCCCTGGTAGACTGGTAAGGCTTCCTCTAGGAGATCCACAATGTATCTTATACTGATAAGTTTTAACATCCTATAGTACACTGATATATGTTTAACTATAGGATCTCCCAAGCTATGGGTACTCACAACTAATTTAGCCTCTGGCAGGATACGTGCCGAGGAATCAAGTAGTTTGCTGGCTTCTGAGATGAATAAGTCAACCTGTTCCTTATCATGTAGGCTTTTAAGGATCTTCCCTTGGTCTATGAGCTTCTCATAGTCATCGACAAGGGTTCTTATTAATGAGGCTAATTCATTTAAATGCATTTAGATTATCATCTCAGCAGACTTTCCTTATTGTTGCAATACTATTATCTGCAACACCATTTTTCTCTATTTCCCCTGGATATACGTAGACAACGTTTTCATCAGTGGACTCGAAGACTAGTGCCTTAAACTCAAATCTTTTCCTACCGGCCACTACTACTTCAACCCGCTCATCATTCTTTATGTCCAGCATTGATGCAAGAGCCGAGGGTATTTTAGCTATTGGCTCGTTTAGTGTCCGATCAAACCTTATCCTAACCCTTTTCTCAGTCAGCTTCTTTTCTTTTTTCTTTAATTCAGAGGCTGGTGGAATTATTGAGACCAACTTGGAGACGTCGATTTTCTGTTGTGTACCTGTTTCCTTTTCTCCTCCACTAGTAGACTGCTCCATTCAATCACCATTATATTGAGATATACCGTGTTCAACCTTAAAAACACGAATGCTGGTTAAGGAGTAAGTAGGTCGGGCTGGAACCCGTATTTCATAAGCAGGTATTTCTCGAGCTCATCGATCTTTACTCTCTCCTGGAGAGTGCTATCTCTATCTCTCACAGTTACTGTGCCGTCTTCCAGGGTCTGGTAGTCTACTGTTACAGCGTATGGGATGCCTATCTCATCGACCCTGGCATACCTCCTACCGATGCTTCCATCATCATCGTAGATAACTCTGAATCCTCTTGCAATGAGTCTTCTATATATGTTTCTAGCTATTTCAATTATCCTCGCATGCTCTTGCTTTTTGCCCGTTACTAATGGGAATACTGCTACATGGTAGGGGGCTAGGTGTACTGGTAGTTTTAGAACTGTCTTACCATCCCTCACCGTGTACGAGTATTCAAGGACTATATATAGGAGCCTCTCAACCCCGAATGATGGTTCTACGACGTGTGGAATGATTTTCTCTCCATGTATTTTCTCCCTTTCCTGCTTTACTATGAAGGCTTCACTAGGCATCTTAAGCCCCTCTATTTCGACATATCCTTTTTCAGCCAGCTCTCTATAGATCTCCTCAGGAGTTTTCTGAGCGAGTCTTTCCATTATTCTTCCCATTTCCCCGCCATAGAGGTCTTTTATTTTACCTGGATCAGGATATGCTTTTGGGATAATTCTTTCAACTGGTTTCTCATAGTGTTTAAAGAACGTTAGGTCCGCTTTACTATACTGTATATGTCTGCTTAAATCGTATGTCGTTCTATAAGCGTATCCAGCTATCTCTATCCATCCATATTTCTCGGTGTATACTTCCTGGTCGAATGTCTGCTGGGAGTAATGGGCTCTTTCATGAGGTAGCTTCTCGATGAACCTGATTTTTTCATGTGGTATTCCAAGTCTTCTCGCAAACACCTCTCCTAAACCAATCCAGTAGGCAAGCCATGGGGTTTTAACTATCTGTTTCTCAACTAGTTCTCTAATAGTATATTCAACTGGTTCTTCTACACCCCTCACTCTAGCTTCACTAGTGAGCACTCTTACTTTTACATCTGCGATGCTATTAATGTATCCACTTGCCTCTTCCACCTCTTCTGGATCGAAGAAGAACTCGAGCTCCATTATAGTGAACTCCCTGAGCCTGAGTAACCCTTGGCGTGGCGATATCTCGTTTCTAGCAACCTTGCCGACCTGTGCTATGCCTAGTGGAAGCCTGTTTCTAGCTACTCTGAGAATATTCGCGAAATTTATGAACATCCCTTGAGCGTTCTCGGGCCTGAGGTAGCCTATTTCCCCCTTGTATGGGCCTATCTCTGTTTTAAACAATAGGAGGGTATAGAAGGGTTTACCTAGATCACCACCGCACTCGGGGCACTTGATATTATTTCTCAGGATAACACTGTGTATTTCCTCGGGGCTTAAACCCTCTACATCTATGCCTGCTGCCTCCTTAACCAGGTGATCAGCCCTGTATACTCTACCGCATTTAAGGCATTCTACAACAGGATCCATGAAGCTTTCCTCGTGTCCGCTTGCCTTAAATACTATCCTGGGGTTAATCACTGGTGTTTCAATCTCCACAACTAGGTCATTAGAGTATACGAATGTCTTCAACCATAGGTTGATTAAATTCCTCTTGAGGAGTACTCCAACCGGACCGAAATCATAGAAGCCTGCTAACCCACCATATATGTCGAAGCTTCCCCAGAATATACCACGTTTCTTTGCTAATTCCATTATGTTACCATATATGTCTTCTCCATTACTCAACTCGATCCCCTTGTACTTGGATTTTAAATAACGCGTTCACCTTAAATATTCGTTTAAGTGGTGGTGAACATGAATTGGAGGCTACTACTACAGGGATCAGTGAAGTTTGCCTGTATGGAGTCCAGCAGTAATATAGGGGTATTAATCGGTGTGCCCATGGATTACACATCAACATATAAGCCTGGTTCAAGATTCGCGCCGGACTATATAAGGAACGCATCATGTAACATTGAGTTCTATAGTTTGTCAACTAGGAGAATCATGGAGAGCGAGGGTTTCATCGACTTGGGAAACATTATCCTGCCACCCGGAGATGTAGAGAAATCCCTATCAATAATACAAAGTGTTGCCAAGGGGGCTTGGAAGGAGTACCAGGGGATACCCCTCGGTTTCTTAGGAGGGGAACACTTAATCACCTACCCAATTGTAAGCGGGCTAATGGACGGCATTGACACCCTAGTGGTTTTTGATGCGCATCTCGATCTAAGGGATGAATACCTCGGCTCAAGATTGAATCATGCATCATTCCTTAGAAGACTCGTTGAGAAAGGTGTGAGAGTTATACATATAGGCTCCAGGGCCTACAGTGGTGAGGAGTTGGAGTACTTGAAAACCTTGGAAAATATCAAGGTATACTCAGTTCTAGACGTTCTTGAAAAAACAGTGGAAGCAGTGGAGTTAGGGAGGGTATATATAAGCATAGATATGGACGTTATTGATCCATCATATGCGCCTGGCGTGGGAAACCCGGAGCCCTTCGGGTTAACCCCTCTACAATTACTTGGACTATTAAAGAAAATAGTGGGGTCGTCGAGCCGCCTGGTAGGATTTGATATAGTTGAAGTAAACCCGCTGGTCGATGTAAACGATGTTACAAGTATACTGGCTGGTAAACTAGTATTTGAGCTAGCTGCATTAGCCAGGGGTGGGAGATAGACCTATTGGGGTCTACTAGGGAGTTCAGGCCTCATATAGGTTTATATAAGCTTGTTTCATCCCCTCGTTTTTGTTCCCCTACATCCTGCTTGGGCTTGCATATGGCTTGAGGGCGTTCACTGGCACACCGGAGCCCGTGCATCTTGAATTAAGGAATTTAAGGAATAGATTCATGCATGCGATTACATTACTTCAATAAAAGAATTCAATAGCAAACCTATATGAAAGCAGGAACAGCATACCGAGGCTAAGTAGCTTTAATGATTCTGTATGGTCTTGCAACCTTGTATACTATCTCATACGTGCAGTTAGGGCATTTAACTTGTTTACCGAAGATCCTCTTCATCTCCTCCTCGTCGAATACATACCCGCATCTACCACACTTATATTTAACCATGCTAGCCCACCATACACCAGTATAATGTTCAAAGACTTTAAAACCTCCCTCTACATATTTTCTAATTGTAATCTTTGAGTTGGTGATGGAGTAGGCAATGGACGAGAAGATAGATGAATCAATATGCGGTGGGCTACCACCAGAGCTCTGTGAGCAATCAGGAATAGAGCAGTCGCTTGTCAAGATAAGGCTTGATACGAGAAAATTCGGTAAGGCAGTAACCATTATAGATGGATTACCAAACGATAAGGAATTCCTCAAGCAAGTTGCGAAAGCATTGAAGACGAAGCTAGCTACTGGCGGCACATTCAAAGAGGGGAGGATAGAGCTCCAGGGAGATCACAGGCATAGAGTAAAACAGATCCTGATAGAGGAATTCGGGATACCTCCTGAAAACATATTGGTTATAGACTAGGGTTAAAATACTGAACAAACTATTTTTAACCCACCCTACGTTATCCACCACTTAATAATTCAGTTTTCTAGAGATATCAAAGTTATCTATAAATCCACAGCAGCCTGAGAAATATCTGTGGTTTATTCATACTCTAGTCCGAGTATTTTCGCGAGTTCCTTATACCTGTTCCTTACAGTTACCTCTGTCACCCCTGCCACATGTGCTATCTCTTTCTGAGTTCTCTTCTCTCCCAGCTGTTCAGCAGCGATGTATACTGCTGCAGCTGCTAATCCGGCTGGGTCCTTTCCACCCGTGACACCTTGTTCCTTCGCCTTATTAATTATCTCGATAGCTATTTTAACTGCTTGTCCGGGAAGCCCTAATCCATGTACAATCCTAGGGACGTAGTCCACTGGATCGGTTGTAGTAACTTTTATACGTAGCTCCCTTAATAGGAGCCTATAGCATCTGGCTATCTCCTTCCTGTTCACCCTGGTATGTCTTGTTATCTCATCAAGTGAACGTGGTACCTTCATTTCTCTGCATGCAAGATATATTGTAGCGGCTATTATACTCTCAATACTTCTGCCTCTAACTATTCCTTTTTCAACTGCATTACGATATATTCTAGCCGCCTCTTCCTTAACGTACGAGGGCAGATTCAATATATCTGATAACCGATCCAGCTCGTTCATTGCTTGTGCTAGGTTCCTTTCAACACTAGTTATTATCCTCGTTCTTGCCTGCCACTTCCTTAGCTTAACCAGCTCATGTTTTTTCTCTGTCAGTCTTCTACCCGCTGCATCCCTATCTGTGTAATCAATCGTTGTCGCAAACCCCATGTCATGGACTGTAGCTGTGACCGGGCCACCTGTCCTCGCGCGTCTACCCCTCTCCTCTGATGTAAAAGCCCTCCATTCAGGCCTCTCATCTATCACTTTCTCCTCTATTACCTCGCCGGTGTCCTGGCACACGTATTCCCCGTGTGTTGTATCATATACTATCTTGTCCTGAGGACACTTAGGCTTCTTTGACTCACTATCCATGGATGACTCAGGAGATGATGCAGTGGAATCTATAAACATTGTTAAAACACCCATTAAGGTGCATACAAATATTCCTTATGAATATACCTTTATAAATCTTGCGGTAGACTTAAAAAACCCTTCATTGAACCCATTTATAAAGAGTTAAGGCTGAAAATCCTGGTGAAGGGGAAACATTTCACCTAATAATATTATTTAACACCATCCACTACTTCGAGGGAGTGCGGGGGGTGGGATTTGAACCCACGCAGGCCTACGCCATCGGGTCCTAAGCCCGACCCCTTTGACCAAGCTCGGGCACCCCCGCACCATTATTTCACAATTATTCGTGGCACGGTTTTAAATCTGTTCATAGATGCTGGAACGGGACTTAATGATTTAATGCGAGTAGTCTTTTTCAAGCAGTAGTTCCTCATCGATCTCTAAGCCATTAATTGATTCGTAGAGATGTGTGACTATTACAAGACCTGGTACCCTTATGTTTGAATCGATTGAATAATTTTTATCACGAATTCCCTTCTTTCCTTATCCAGATATGTAAGTGGTTCATCAGGGTAATATAATTATCGGGGCTTGATTTAAACTACTTATCCACTCCTGTTTGAAGACGCCGGGGGCGGGATTTGAACCCGCGCGCCCCGTGAAGGGGCAGTGGGTCTCCCACGTGTAGCCGGAAAGGTCTCGAGCCCACCCCCTTAGACCGCTCGGGCACCCCGGCACCATTAGAAAAATATAGTTAAAGAGGGTTTAAATTTCATTGAAACCGGATGCCGTATGCCCCTCGTAGCCAGGGGACTCTTCATCTCTCAGAGGGTAGTCTCCCGACGGGTTTTCATCGGGGCATTATTATATATGGTTAAGGAGGCTTATTTTTAATGACTAATGACTTGTGGATTCCACGAAATATTTATACACCGGACTCGGCTTTAATGGGTTGCTCTTGAACTCTGGATGGGCTTGCGTCCCATAGTAGAATACATTACTGTCTTTTAACTCTATTATCTCAGCATATCCCTCCTCACTCCAACCAGTTATTCTTAGCCCGGTTTTCTCGAGTATATCGATATATTTCTGGTTTAACCCGTAGCGGTGTCTATGCCTCTCAAACACTTCTCTAACACCGTAGATCTTCCAGGCCAGGCTACCTGGCTCGATCACTATTTTTCTACTGCCAAGCCTCAGTGTTCCACCAAACTGGTTCAGGTTCCTTTGCTCCGGGAGGATATCTATTACAGGGTGGGGTGTGGAAGGATCTAGCTCGCTACTGTTAGCGTTCTCCAATCCAGCCATGTTTCTAGCGGCCTCCACGACCATCAACTGCATACCGAAGCATATTCCTAGAAGCGGCTTACCGGCTTCACGGAATGCCTTGATGACACGTATCTTGCCCTCGCTTCCACGGCGCCCGAAGCCGGGGAGTATCACAGCCCCATCAGCCTTCAATATCTCCTCAACTGACACCTTGCCTGCCTCTATCTCTGAGGCTTCAAACCACTGGAGCTCAATCCTCGTGTTGCTCCATATGCCTGCATGTCGTAAAGCCTCAACAATGCTTATATAGCTATCCCTTATCTTAGTGTATTTGCCAACCATAGCTATCCTAGCTACGTGTGAAGCATTTGAATATTTTTCCACGATCTCAACCCACCGGGTTAGATCCGGTTCCCTATATTCTAATCCAAGCCTTGAGGCAAGGTATCTTGATAAACCCTCGCTATGCAAGACCAGTGGAACCCTATATACTAGGTCCACATCCGGGTTGCTGAAGACGGCTTCGACGGGTATGTTGCCGAATAACGCGATCTTGTATCTCGCCTCTGGGTCCAGGGGTCTGGTGGATCTAGCCACCACGATATCTGGCTGTATACCTATACGTCTAAGCTCCTGTATACTGTGTTGAATAGGTTTGGTCTTGATCTCACCGCTTGATAACACAGGTGCCAGGGCAACATGCATGTAAAGCGTGTTCGAGGCCCCCTCCTCAAACCTCATTTGTCTAGCTGCTTCTAGGAACGGCAGTCCTTCTATATCTCCCACGGTACCCCCTATCTCGACTATTGCTATATCAGCGCCCTGCTCCTTCGTAACCTCCCGTATTCTCTCCTTGATCTCATTGGTTACATGGGGTATTATCTGGACGCATTGCCCCAGATACTCTCCTTTCCTCTCCTTAGATATTACGCTATAGTATATCTGTCCCGATGTAATATTATTTTTCCTAGATAACTCTATACCCAGGAACCTCTCGTAGTGCCCTATATCTAGATCAGTCTCCCCGCCATCCTCGGTGACAAATACCTCGCCATGCATATAGGGGTTCATTGTTCCAGCATCCACGTTTAAGTAGGGGTCTATCTTTATAGCTGTAACCCTGTAGCCCATAGACTTTAAGAGTAGACCTGTTGATGCTGCCACGATGCCTTTTCCAAGCCCGGATAGTACTCCTCCAGTTACAAAGACGTATTTAACCATGGTGCCCGCTTCAACATAATAAATACATGGCTTAAAAATATTTAATTAACAGGGGGATAGATGGTGCCTCAGAAGGTTAAGACTAGGTATATATCCTGGAGCATGCTGCATGAATCGCTGAAGAACCTAGCTGAGAAAATAAGTAGCGAATACACTGCAGACACTATTATAGCGATAGCGAAGGGCGGGTTGATACCGGCCAGAATCCTCGTGGATCTACTTGGAATAGATGAAATGGGCTTTATAGAGGTTAAATTTTACAGGGGGATAGCGGAAACACGTGAGAAACCATATGTTACCTTCACAGCTCTTCCCCAGCTAGATAATAAGAGAATCATCATTGTAGACGATATAGTTGATACCGGCAGGACCCTACAAGTAGCCGCTGATGTGTTAAGTAGATTCAAATATAGAGATATGAAATTTGCCACACTCTATGTGAAGCCGTGGAGCACTATAATGCCCGACTATTATAGTGAAATCGTGGATGAATGGATTATATTTCCATGGGAAATATGTGAATCCATTAGGGAGAATGCTGAATTAAAAGGAGTGGATGTGGGGGGAATACTTGACTACTGTAAGAGGAAGCATGGTTCCCAGGGTCTTTGAGTTAGAGTCGGCTTGGAAACCAGAATCGTGATCACGGTTCAACACTGAAGTATAGCCTCTTCTTATTCTTACCCTTGTTCTCGACTCTAAGTAATTTGATCACGCCGATTTCACCAGTCGACTTGACATGTGGTCCTCCATCAGCTTGTATATCTACTCCCGGTATTTCAACGATTCTTAGCTTCTCTACTTCAGGGGGCATTTTACTAGCTAGCTTAACAACTCCCGGTATTCTCAGGGCCTCCTCTCTGGGTAACCAATATATTTTGACCTCGATATTTCTTGCTACCACTTCGTTCGCCTTCTTCACGGCTTCCTCGAATATTTCACGACTGAACTCTGTTAAACTGTAATCATCGTACCCGTATTCAGGCGTGATGTTCCCGCCTGTGATTAATGCATTGTAATTAGTATACATTATAGCGGATAATATATGAGCAGCCGTATGAAGCCTCATAAGCCTATACCTCCTTTCCCAATCTAAAACTAGTTTAACGCTTGATCCAGGTTGAGGAAGTAGCGATGCATTGTCAACCTCGTGGGCTACATCCCCGGACTCCTTATCATAATATACATTTACAACCCTCACCATCCCCTCATTGAAAACCATGTAACCAGTATCGTTTTCAACGCCTCCACTGCGTGGATGGAATATTGTCTTATCAAGGAATACCCTGCTTCCCTTAATGGCTTTAATAGTGGCCATATATTCTTTCAAATACGGGTCGCCCTGATATACAAGCTCAGTCAAAACGTATCAACCCCAACCATTATTACTAAATGATGAGTAATAAAAGGTAGCCGGGCGGGGATTCGAACCCCGGTCACGGGGTTTCCTCCCGTGTGGGACCAAAGCCCCGCATCCTTGGCCGCTAGACGACCCGGCTCCCTCAAGAATACATAGATTAAAAGCAGGGAGTTTTAAACTTAAAATTATTCCTATTCCTGTTCCTGATGTTAGACTAACAGGCTAGGGATGTAACAGTTATCCCGGGGATCAGTTGGCTGAAAATATTTCATGGAGACGTCCAACCTCCTCCCCGCCCTAAAGGGCGGGGATTCTTGCAGGGTGGTTGGGGGCTTCATTCCAGGCTCTTGCCTGGTTTAGCCCCGCGCCCGGTCTCGGGCGCGTTACCCCTACCCAGCTTAACGCGGGGCTCAGGGCTATGAATGCTGAGCATCATTGCCCCGGGAACACAGATATTCAATCCCACACACCCATCACACATTGCTTGAGAGTAGTTCCCGAGACTCAAAAACACGAAACCCATCACCAAAACAGTATACAAGGATACAGAGCCCACAAATCTTCATCCCCGCCTCAAAGAGGCGAGACTTTCAATTGTAAAGATCCTTGATGACCCTCAAGGTTTGAGTACTGAAGATGGAGAACGGTTTCGGTGACCCATATTATAGGGGGCGCCATCCCCAATAAAGATATGTTTAGGTAGTTCTGGGATCTATTCAAAGGATAAAGGGCGATATTGTTGACTCTATGCTACTTTGATATTGAGACAACCGGTAACAATCCATTCCTACATAAGATTATAACAATCCAGTATCAGTGTCTAAGCAAGCCGGATTTAACTCCAATTGGAGACCTTGAAATACTTAGGGAGTGGGTTAATGGAGAGGAGGGTATTATAAGGAATTTCCTAAGTTATAGCAGGTTATTAATAGAAACCTTTGAATTTATACCCATAGGCTTAAACATATTCTTCGACCTCATGTTTCTATACTACAGGACTAAGCTCCTAAACCCAGAGCTTGTTAAAATTACATTTGAGGAATTTATATATAACAAGCCATTCATAGACTTAAAGCCGATACTGGTAATAATGAACGACTTTGAGTTTAAAGAGCTATCTAAACCAGTTAAAGACAGAGTGTACGAGAAAACAAAGATAACTGGTAGAGATATACCTAGTCTCTATGTTGAGAATAAATATGAAGAGATTGAAAACTACGTGAAAGCGGAAGCAGAAGAGGTAATCAAGCTGATAAGGGAAGTATATAGAGTACTAAATGGATTAAAGCCGGCTAGAGCCATGAAACCGGGGTAGTCCATTGATCTGGGAAACTTATTCTTTTACAGATACTGTTAACTAGGTTTCCCACGAGTTCCCTCTCCTGCCAGACCTTCTCTGCAGTGTTATCCATACAGCATGATAGTGTATTAATCGCATGGTAGAATTCTTGGTTAGTCATTAGCGGCTTATATTAATATATTTTAAGGCTAAGATGCTATAAGTCTATCTAGTACCCGCGAACCAGTTCAATGAGTGCTATCGACTGTAAAGCCCTGGAGGAGCTTGGTTGCCTGTTGATAAGGTATATGGTTTCAAGTGTTAAGAGTGGATTCCTATATATTCGTTGAAAGTGTTGAGACTCTTTCAGCGTGATCCACTATTCTCTCTATATGTCTTAAAACAAGTAATGCTATCGCATCAACGTTGTTGATTACTTTATTGGCTGATATCTTCTCTAACTGCTTAATATATAGTTTATCTGATTCCACGCCGAGCCTCCTCACCTCTTCAATACACCAAGTACAGTTCTCAAAGTATGCTTTGTAAGACTTCTCTACTGCTTCAACAGCTATTTTCAGCCCTGGCTCTACTAGATCCCTTAACTCCGGTGTTGATAGTCTAACGCCTTTCTTATCGGTTAGGAATATCTCTCTAGCATATCTACCGAACCGGTATATATCGTAGACCAGGTATAGTAGATTACTTGCCTCAACGAGTTCTAAGCCTAGCGGCTGGTTTCTAGCTATGAAGACTAGTATGTTATTTATTAACTCGATACGCGAGATAGATATCACTTCAATCTTTTCATTCAGCTCCTTCTCTAATACTTCTCTACTATCCTTATCTGAGTCAAGTAGCTTCAATAAGTCCCTGATTACTTCTAGTGCTTCGAGATATAGTTTTGCCACCTGGTTCCTCAACCTAAGTAGATCCGGGTTCACTTAGAACACCCTCTCGAGTAGTTTGATAGTTACCTCGTGTCTTGGATGTATGAATACATCGTTTACAGGTCCTTCTTCAACTATTCCTCCATTATATAACACATATACATAGTCCCCTATTCTCGCTGCTTGATGGGGCATGTGGGTCACTAGGATCATTGTTATATCGTTTTTCAACTCCTTTAAGCTTTCCTCAATTTTTAAGGTATTGACTGGATCTATGTTTGCTGTAGGCTCATCCAGTAAGAGTATGTTGGGGCGTAGGGCAAGAGCCCTGGCTATGCATAGTCTCTGCTTCTGTCCACCACTTAAACTAGTTGGTGGTTTCCAGAGCCTGTCTTTAACCTCATCCCATAGCATTACTTTTTCAAGGGACCATCTGACTAGTTTTTCAAGTTCCTCCCTGCTCCTGGCAACCTTATTCAGCCTGGCTGGTAGCGCTATATTCTCGAATATGCTTAAATTCGGAAAGGGGGTTGGCTCTTGTTGTACTAGTACTACATGCCTCCTCAGCTCATATGGATTCCACTCGTAGATATCCTTGCCCATGATGGTTATTTCACCGGATACCTCTGCTTCTGGATTCAGTTCTATTAACCTGTTAAACACCCTTAGCAGGGTTGACTTGCCTGAGCCGCTGGGCCCCATGATCACTGATATTGTGTTACATCTAATGGATATATTCACTTTATTCAATATTGTTTTACCACCGAGCCTAATAGTTAGATCCCTTGTCTCCACTATATGGGACACTATTTCCTCACCTCCTTCACAAACCACTCGATGAACAAGACGGGTACAAGGATCAATAGTAATAATAGGAGGCTCGCCCCCCAGGCAGCCATATGATAGTTATTGTAAGGGGATAATGCATAGTTGAAGATCAATAGTGAAACCGCGTTACCGGGTTGATCAATACCCTGGAAAACAGAATTTGTTAGAAAACCTATCGTGAATAAGAGAGGGGCTGTCTCACCAGCTGACCTTATGAAGGTCATTAAGATGCCTGAGGCGACCTGCCTCCTCGCTATTCCAAGGTACACGTATCTCAGCAAATGCACTCTTTTAAAACCTAGTGAGAAAGCTGCCTCCCTGTATTTCTCCTCAACGCTTCTAAACGCTGATGAGAGATAATAGTGTGCAGTGGGGAGAACGGCTATGAAGAGGGCTAGTGAACCAGCCAGTATACTCGGCCTCCCCATTCGTATAACCATGATGCTGTAGATGAACATGGAGATTATTATAGTGGGTATCCCGTTGAAAGCCCTAATCACTGTTTCAATGAACCCGCTTACCAACGAGTATGGGTATTCACGTGTAAACATCGAGGAGAAAACAGCTAGGGCAACAGCCATTAAGGTAGCTATCGTAGACGAGATAAGGGTTCCCACAACCGCTGGTGCGATGCCGCCTATATCGGTATCCATGGGTGTCCCTGGAAGCCCTGTAATGAATGATAGGCCCTTCATAATTAATGGAGGGAGCCCGTTTAATACAGTGCTGTAGAGAAGCCAGAGAAGTGGGAGAACACCTAGCCCGCTTAAAAATATTATTATGAGGATCACTAATATATTGATGACCTTTCTTACATCCCTAGCCATGGATTATACTCCTCCACCTATTGATCAGCATTATACCAATAGAGCTGGATACGAATGAGAGCATCATAACAATCAATACACCAGCGTATAGAATAGATGAGACGCCAGGATATAGGAAAGAGCTCTCAAACTGGCTTACAATCCATGCAGACATCGTTGTACCCGGGTTCAGCATGCAGGCAGATGCCATATATGCATTACCAATTGTTAAAGCAACAATAGTTGTCTCACCAAGTGCCCGGCTTAGGGAGAGCATTATAGCAGCTATTAACAGGGGCTTCAATATACCAGTTATTAATCTATAGACTTCAAACCTATAGAAGCCCAGCGAGTATGCAGCCTCAATATACCTGGATGGAATAGATTTATACCCTTCTATAAGCAGTGACGATGCATATGGGATCATCGATAACCCTAAGACTATGCCGGCGGACAAAATATTTTGACCACTAAGCGGTTTACATGAGAATAAGGGTATATAGTCTAGGTAATCGTGGAGCTGTATATATATGGAACTATATAGAAACTGTGAGAGAATAAAGCCTCCCCACAAACCATAGACCACGGTTGGGAGAGCCCCCATTACCTCGATCAAGCGGTGAAAAATTCTCGAGGCCTTACCCGGCAGTAAGTCGCGGATAAAGAAGATGAGGGATAATGATATGGGTGTAACTATAAGGATTGATACAAGGCCTGTTAAAAGAGTACCCAATAATGCAGGCAGCAACCCATACTTCTGGAGAACGGGGTTCCACCGTGCTTCAAGGAGAAGGCTTAACCCATGACTCATAAATGCTGGCAGGGATAGGGTGACAACATGTATGAGGATAAGTGTGAGAATAGAGAATGAGAGTAGGGATGGGATGAGGAGTAAGTAGAAGGTGTACTCGCTCTTACCCATTATAGCTCCCCCTCGAGATAATTTCAAGTGCTTTGAGACCTATCTCGATGACTTCATCGGGGAGCTGATAGTAGCCGGGGAGTAGTCTATCCTGCCCCTCTATTAGAATATATTCTATGAGCCTGCTTAATGCCTCAGTAACATATACATCTTTATAGTCACTGTAAATAAACATGTATGAGAATGATACAATAGGGTATGAGTCTGGGCCGGGCGTGTTTAGTAACGCGTCAAGTACCATGCTAAAATCTTCCAGTGGACTACCCGGTAATTGATTCAGAACATGTTTTACAGCTGAGAGAACATTCTCCCTGGATGCTGTAACAAAATATCCTTCTTTATTCTCTAGTCTAGCTACTGGCATTCCAACATATAACGCGTAGCTGGCCTCAATATAGCCTATAGAGTAGGGAGTTGATGTTACAAGGTTTGCAACCCCCTCATTACCTTTCCCACCGAGGCCTCTGCCGGTTCTATCTACTGGCCACTCGATTGAAAAACCAACAAGCTCGTTCCCCCATATATCAGGTGCAGCCTTGTTGAGGTAAGCGGTGAAGACACGTGTTGTCCCACTAGAATCCGACCTGTGCACAGCCACTATTTCTTTATTGGGTAGTAGATCGGCGATCGCTGGATTGACCTCCTTAATTCTCTCATCGTTCCATCTAGTGATCTCACCCTTGTATATCAACGCGAGAATTCTACCAGTCAGGTTTAATTGTATATCGCGTGGTATTCCAGGTATATTGTAGGTGATAACTATAGCGCTTAACACTATGGGCAACTGGAGTACCCTGCCCCGGTATTCAAGATATGTCTCCCTATCCAATGGGGGGTCGCTAACCGCGAATACCACTGTCTTATTGAAGAACATTGCTCTACCGGCTCCACTACCAGTGGGAGAGTACTCGATAACTATGCCGGTTTTCTCGGTGAATTCTTTACTCCATTCAAGTATCTGGGGGGCTATAAGCGTTGAGCCGGCTCCATTTATAACAAGGGTTCCATGATATCCCTCTAACCGTGTATCGGGTGCTAGAACTATAAAATATAATGCTATTGTGAGCGCGAGAACAGTCATAATAATCGCCATTGACTGCAGTAATGGCTCCTTCATAATATTCCCCTGATAATGATTACTATGTATCCAGGTTAAAGCACGGATATTATTACAGTTCTTACTGTAAGAAGCGTGTACAAACTATATTTACGGTATTTACTAATACGTATTTAGAAGAGTGAGCACTTATGTATAAGCGGAAACTCCAGAAGATGGGTGTTACATCACTAGGTATATCTCTTCCAAAGAAGTGGCTGCACTACTATAATTTGAAGCAAGGGGATGAAGTAGAGGTGGAGATACTGCCGGATTACACACTACTGGTGAGGCCTTCATTCATTAAGGGTAATGTAGGCTATAATTGTCAGATTCTCAGATATGATGGTGAAGCAGTAAACGAATCCATTATGAGGCTTATCTCGCTCTATGTTAACGGTGTTGACTCCATTAAAGTCGTATGCGGAGATCAATGTGAAACATTCAAGGAGAGTATCTATAGGGTGCTCGAAAGAAACGTGATCGGGCTGGAAATCATCGAGGAGGGAAGAGACTATATCATGCTTGCATGTCTTGTTGACATATTATCCCTGCCCTTATCAGAGGTTCTGAGAAAAATGAGTATGCTGATACCGGCTTTACTAAGGGATTTAAAGAGGAACATGGAGACAAATACTCTCCTTGATATGGAGGAGAGAGATAGCTTAATAGATAAGCTATACCTATACGCAATCAGGCAGCTAAACATGGTATTGCATGGTAAGCTCCTACTGGATAAAACAGGTTTAAAATCAATGGGAGAGGCGGTTTCTATAGCCAACCTACTTAAGATACTTGAGAGGATGGGAGACCACATAGTGTTACTCCATAGATGGTATAATAATGCTAGAGGTAAAAAGGAGGTAGTCGACAACGTTGTTATACTACTAGACGAAGTTATACCGATAACGGAGAAGATACTCAACAGCTACCTAGCCATACTCGAGAACCAGAGTAAAATACCCTCGATCGAGAAAACACTGTCGGAGCTAAGAATAGTTGAGGAGAAAATAAAGTCGTCGACCCTTGATGCAGGCCCATTGATAAGCCTTACACGTATGATAGCGTATCTAAGGGATATTATCGAAGTAGTAACCGATATAGTTGTAAGCAGGAAATTAAGGGAGTCAGCATGCGAAGAGGGAAAGCTAGTGGAATCCTATAAATAATGATGCTATATGATACAACATGGATGCAACGATATACGCTGTCGATGATGTAAGAAGCAATACTGAGAAAGCCAGCTTAATGCTCTTAGTTTCCTCATATACAGCTGAAACCGTTGCCAGGCATGGGATATAGAGTGTTGTGAAGACAGTTAGTGAAAGCAATTGTAAATCATTGAGGCCTAGGAGCCTCATGGCGCTACTCATGGTCTCACAGCCCGTGGCTACTAGGATTGTTGATACAACTAGTTCTTTAGCTATGAACCCTGTTATGATGGCCATAGAGATAATCCATGCACTTTCACCGGTTATCCCGAGAGGAATAGTAATGAATTGCATATTCTTTGAAACAACTGCTGCAATGCTTTCTCCAATGTTGTCGGTGTATGAGAGGGTTGGTGTGAAGGATGCTAACAGCCATATGATTATACTACCAGTAAATATTATTGATCCAGCCTTCTTCACGAAATGCTTTACTGTTGCAATAGTTTTCCAATACACTACCCTGGCTAGAGGTCTATGGTAAGCCGGAATCTCTATTAATAACTGGGGTTCTTTCTTATCCATACTGCTGAACCTGTAAAGCAGGTAGTTGACACTCATGAATACAATTATAGCTGTGATGTATGAGAGAGCGATGAGTAATCCCATGGAGAATCTTGTAGTAGCTGATGTGAATGCAAGGAGTATAACAAGCCTTGCCTGGCATGGTATAAATGAGAGTGTTAGTATCAGCCTCAACCGCTCCAGAGAGTTAGGGTTGGTTCTAGTACTTAGTATGGCCGGTACATTACACCCGAATCCAAGCATGAATGAGAAGAACGCATGCCCGCTTAATCCAAGCCTAGAGAGGAATGCATGAGAGGATACCGCTAGCCTTGACATTAATCCGCTGTCTTCAATTATTACCTGGATCAAAACCATGAGTAGGATTAATGGAAGAAACACTAGTATAGATGCGACGCCACCTAGAATCCCATTGGCTATGAAACCGTATAGAATAGGGTTGCTACTGGAGAGGGGTTGTATCAAGCTAGTTACGAATGTGAATGCTTTCTCAACTAGGCTGCTAAACGAGTATTCTTCCAGGAGTAATGCGATACTATCTAAGCCGAGTGCTGAAAAAATTATGTTTAACGGGAAACCTGTGTTTATGGTGAATACTAGTGTGAATACTAGTAGGTATATTCCTATGGAAATAATGGTTCCGAGGAGAGGTCTATAGAATATTGAAACCGTTGAGCCATGTTTTATCTTTACCTTGGCTATGTGTCTTGATGAGATCTCACTTATAAGCTTGAACCGGGCTTCCGTGATCTTTGCTGCGGGATCACCTAGTAGTCTATGGGCCTCTCTCACCGTATCCTCTATTCTACTCCACATGGCCGGCCCGATAACGGCTTTGACTTGCTCCTCAAGTATCTTATCTCCCTCGATTAACCTGATACTGATCCACCTGGATGGGAGATCAATCGGTAGCCCGGCCTCCAATAATACATCCTCGATAGAGTCTATGTACTCATTTAATCCATTATAATCGATCCTCAAGGGTTCTCTACGGCCCTTTCTACCCTCTGCAACATCAATTATTGCTTTAAGTAAGTCCTCTATCTCCATGTCCGAGGCTATTGATACTGGAACTACAGGTATCCCTAGCTCTTTCTCTATCCCTCTGTAATCTATATGTATGCCCTTACTGTGTGTGAGGTCGGTTTTCGAGAAAACAAGGACTACCCTACCGGTTAACTCCAGCACCTGAATGAGAATACTCATAGTTCTCTCTGGAATAGTTGAATCAGCTACAACTATTATGACGTCCGGTTTCTCAGCTAATATGGCTTCCCTTGCAACAATCTCCTCCTGCGTTAATGTTGAGAAACCATAGATCCCGGGGAGATCGTAGAGTATGAGCTGGTAGCTTCCATACGTGATCTCGCCTTTATGCACTACGACTGTCTTCCCGGGCCAGTTACCTACCTCGACATGGGATTTAGTCACTAGGTTGAAGAGGGATGATTTCCCGACGTTGGGTTGCCCTATAAACACTACCTTGACCGTCTTCACTTCATGATCCCCCACTATGCTCCACAATTATTCTCCTAGCTATCCCTCTCCCCACGGCTATCTCTGAGTCGCCTACCCTAAGCACTATGGGGCCTCTTCCGTCATTATATACTACTTCTACTTCTACCCCTGGAAATACCCCGAGCTGGTACATTCTGTAAACCCAGCCTCCCCGATGTAATATATTAATGATCCTGGCCCTAGACCCTGGCTTAACGTTGTCCAGTGTTGTAGTCATGTTCGATACCTGTTAGGTCATCCTAACACTCTATTATAAACATGATTGTATTAGGTAAATAAAAATTTTTCGGTGATCAGAAC
>ERZ1669248.132-NODE-132-length-44935-cov-11.691132_pt1 | contig 44935 bp, 48 predicted proteins | sample MGYA00579296_ERZ1669248 | MGnify/ENA primary metagenome ERZ1669248 (study PRJEB41166, sample SAMN08046057) | hot springs metagenome | biome: hot spring; feature: neutral hot spring; material: thermophilic sediment; isolation source: thermophilic sediment from...
GTTTCTCTTCCAAGTACGTAGCCGCCAATGTCTCCTGTGGAAGATATTACCCTGTGGCAAGGTATAAGTAGCAATACATGATTACTTCTGAGAACGCTAGCAACAACCCTTGGAGTCGTTGAAGCTTTTTCAGCAATAGCCTTGTACGTGGTTAACCTTCCATAGGGAATTCTCATTACTTCTTGCAGCACTCTAATCCTGACCGTGGACCCCGTAACAACTGGTTTGAAACTGAACGATCTTCTTATACCCTGGAAGTATTCGTGGAGCTCCTCTTCGAGGAGTGAGGCATGTGTGCCTGCTTCAGCGTTCTTCGGGGGATTAACTACTCCACTCTTGTGAAGAGCATGAACCATGTGGCCTTTTAACAAGAAGCAGAGCTCGCCAATGGGGGTCTGCATGCACTTATACTCGAACATTGCTGTCTCTGGAGAAATACACCTTTATTAACTCTCCTATAACGACGATTTTATACTGAGACTTGAGCTTTGTTATAGCTGCGGTTATTTCTTCACGTGTATATCCTTGATCGAGGAGATCTTTTATGAAGACGCGTCCAACATTATTGTATATATCCCTTCTAGCTAACTCTAGGATTAACCTGGAAAGTATTTCTAGATTAAAGGGGTTAGTCATCGGAGATGCATGCCCAGATTCTAGTGATAGTCGTCTTAAATAACTAACATCATAAGTAGGGTGTGCTATCGATCATTGCTCAAGAGCCACATAAAAAAGGATTTATTAAGGGTAAGTTTGGATTGGATGTGTCTGCTAGGGAGGTCGTGGTCGAGGAGTCTGTTTTTAAGGAGATTCTTCCCGTAAGTGTAATAATACCTTCGTTTCGGGGAAGCGATAGGCTCGTAAAACTTGTTAGGGACTTGCTTAGCAATAATTATCCCAGACTCGAGGTAGTTGTTGCGATAGATGAACCTTCAGAGAGTATAGTTAAAGAAGTGTCTCGGTTAAAGAGTTCAAATGTTAAATTTATTTTAAACTCAGAAAGAGTGGGAAAGGTTAACGCATTAAACAAGGCTATCAAAGTGTCTGCTGGCGAAATTCTCATATTTTTAGACGATGATGTTGAGATCGCCGACCCCTTCTTTGTTGAGAGAGTCGTGGAAGAGATGAGGAACTATGATATCGCTGATATAAGGAAGGTAATTGTTGCAGAGAACCTACTAGGTAAGATGATTTACATCGAGTATACTGCAGTGAATTTTGCTAGTAAGCTTATGGCACGTCTTGCTCAGAGAACAGTTGCTGTTAATGGGGCTGCCTTTGCCATCAAACGCAAAGCGCTTGAGGAGTTAGGTCTTTTTAGACCCATTATCTCGGAAGATTTTGACCTTGCCATTAGGAGCTTTCTTAGGGGGCATAGATACGGATACATCGAGACAACATATGTTTTAAATTACCCTCCGGAATCTCTTAGGAAATGGTTCAAACAGCGGAAGAGGTGGGCTGTGGGCGTAGCGGATTGGCTAGAGAAATACTATAAGGTGGGTTTTGAGGCGTTAGTTAAAATGCCTCACGTGATAATTCCTGGACTCATACTTTCCCTGCCATCGATCGTCTCTAGTGTACTTCCCTTCTTCCTTTATAATTATACCATCCTGAAGGGGTTCTACCTTCTCCTGCTCTACATGTCATCACTTGTTAGCCAAGTAATACCCTTTGCAACCCTGATTTCGGTGAACTTACAGGTCGTGTATCTTATTCCTCTCATGGTAACACTAGGCTTCTTCATGCTGTGGCATTACATAGCATCCAAATACGTCGGCATGAAGTCCTATGTATACCTTTATCCAGTCTACTTTCTTGTTTACCAACCTCTATGGTTTACCATTCTTCTAGCAGGCCTTATAAGGGTCGTTGTCCTGGGCCGAAAAGACCTGCAGGACTGGGTAGTCTAAAAAGGAAACTTCGTCGATTGTTGAATGCCTAATCGGCAAAGCTTAAATACCGTACAATATGTAGCAAAGACCAAGCGGTGTGAGATTGTATGATGATCGTAGTACAGAGAGCCCTGGGTGCATTCATTTCACCGAATCCCTTGGCTTCCCATGACAAATTTGCACATGCGGTTTCCAATGCACTTGCCCTTAACAGTTTAACGGGACCCGCCTTCGAGGTAAAAACTGGGGAGCTTGAACTAGAGTTTGACTCTAAAACGCTCGTCGCTTTCGCGGGGGATTCAGAGGTATATGTCGACGGTAGGAGAGTCGAGCCCTGGGCAGCCTACTTTGCTAAAGAGAGGGTAACTTTGAAAACTACGGGAAGGGCATATATCTCGGTTCGCGGGTTAAGGGGAAGCATTAGAAGAAAACAGGTTTTGAAAAGCGGAGAAGCTTACCCCCTAGAACAGTTGAACGGCATTAATGAAAGCGATCTAAGAGCGCTAAGGGTTCCATCCACGCTTCGCTTTGCTAATGGAGACTGGCTCGAGGCAGTCGCTAGGATTCAAAGACACCTGGGAATGGTTTTGGAGGCGGTTAGGAAGGGCGCTGAACAAGTAAAGGTTCGCGTTGGTGGCGGAGAGTTTGAGGTGTGGGTCTTAGAGCTTTCCTAGAGCCTTCCAGGTGTTTTCATGCCAAGTAGAATAGAGGATCTTCTTAGAAGAAGAAGTGAGACTCAACGCGTGAGCGAGGAGCGAGCGAGGACGTTGCACGAGCAGGGAAAGCTTACAGTTATAGAAAGGCTAAACTTGCTACTCGATCCTGACTCACTCATCCCTATCGGGAGGTATGTTCTCCATAGAGCAACTGGTTTCGGAATGGAGTTAAGGAAAGCTTATGGCGACGGTGTAATTGCTGGGCTGGGATCCGTTAATGGTAGACGTGTGGCAGTGTATGCTCAGGACTTCACCTTTATGGGTGGAAGCGTAGGAGAGATGCATGCCTACAAGATAGCCAGAACAATTGAGACAGCCGTGAAGCTGGGCATCCCGGTAATAGGACTTAACGATTCGGGCGGCGCGCGCATACAGGAGGGTGTTGATTCCCTTAAAGGCTACGGAGATATCTTCTATAGGAACGTTATGGCCAGCGGTGTTGTTCCGCAGATAGTCGCAATACTGGGTCCTTGTGCTGGAGGAGCAGTTTACAGTCCAGCTTTAGCGGATTTCATCATCATGACGAGGAAAAGCTACATGTTCATAACGGGACCGAAAGTTGTGAAAGCCTCGATTGGTGAGGATATCTCGACGGAAGAGCTTGGGGGAGCTGAGGTTCATGCTTCAAAGAGTGGGGTTGCACACTTCGTAGTTGAAGACGACAGAGAGGCTGTAAATCTAATCAAGAAACTCATCAGCTACCTTCCAAGTAATAACGCTGAAGATCCTCCTTTTCTCGAGACTAAAGACTCTCCTTACAGGGAGGATCCTACGCTCGATTCAATTGTTCCAGAGGACCCAGCAAAGCCCTATGATGTTAGAGAGATTATCGGTAGAGTTTTCGATTATGAAAGCTTCCTGGAGGTGCACGCGAACTTTGCTCAAAACGCTGTTGTGGGCTTCGCCCGGCTTGGAGGGCATGGTGTGTGCGTCGTAGCGAACCAGCCTGCAGTTATGGCCGGCAGCCTTGATATAGACTCCTCCGATAAGATCAGCAGATTCGTTACATTTTGCGACTCTTTTAATTTCCCGATCATCACCTTTGTTGATGTTCCTGGGTTTTTGCCCGGAAGCTTTCAGGAACATCACGGCGTGATAAGGCATGGTGCAAAAATCATCTATGCATATGCGGATGCTACGGTACCTAAAATAACAGTTATACTCAGGAAGGCTTACGGAGGAGCATACATTGCTATGGGAAGCAAGCATCTAGGTGCGGACTTCGTTTTAGCTTGGCCAACAGCCGAGATAGCAGTGATGGGCCCTGAGGGCGCCATAGAGATAATATACAAGAAAGAGCTAGAGAGCGCCGAGAACCCCGAGGAGCTCGCAAAAACATTCGTTGAAAAATACCGTAACGAGATCGCTAATCCATATGTGCCCGCCAGCAGAGGATATGTTGACGACGTTATTGTCCCTCGAGAAACGCGTGCCTACCTTTACAAGCTTCTAACATTCCTTATGGATAAAAGGGAAAAACAGCCGAGGCCGCCGCGCAAGCATGGAGTCCCGCCGGTGTAGCGCATGGAGTCCTCTAAGCGTGCTGTGATCTTAGCCGCGGTACTGGCGTTTCTGCGAATTAAAGAAAAATCAAAAGAGAAGACAATAATTATTGAGGAGAGCCGTCCAATCAGCGCGTGGAGACTTTCCAGGAAGTTAGACTTGTTTGAAAACGATGTTACTTGTTTCGGGTGACCACTATGAAGAAAAAATTTCTAGTAATACTTGACGGCGAAGCCTTTGAGGTTGAAGTTGAGGTTGAGGAGGGTAAAGGCTCTTTGGAAACACTCCTCTCAGTGCTCCAGACAGGAGTAGTCAAGAAAGTCGAGTCACCACCCCTAGGTAAGGGCGTTATCTCGTCTCCCATTACTGGAAAAGTTGCGCGAATAACGGTGAGTAAAGGTGATCATGTGGGTCCAGGAGATGTCCTCGCCGTGATTGAGGCCATGAAGACACTCGTAGAAGTAAAGTCAAATAACGAGGGCATGGTTGTAGAGATATATGCCAGGGAAGGAGACGTCGTTAAGCAGGGAGAACCCCTTTTCAAGGTCGAGTAACAAGCTTAGGCCTAATCCTCAATAGATTCTTTGATGCTACGCTAGTTTTTCAAAGCACCCTGAAACCCAACTAATGAAGATAACTGCTAAGGGTCAGGAGACATTACGAGGTTTACTGGGAAACTTCTAGCTAGGCCCGCGGATACCAGATAACAAGTCCTTGAGAGAACAAGCTTAAAATAACCTTGCAAAGTATTAGAATTATATGGGCCAACTGGAATTTCAAGGTGTTCTTATAGAGCATCTATCCCATGCGGCGTTTAAGATCTCGGGAAGTGGAATTACAATATATGTTGACCCATTCGAGATAGAAAAGGAATTCAGAGATGGTGATATTATCATCTGTACTCATGACCACTATGATCATTGTAGCCCCGAAGACGTGCATAAGGTCTCTAAACGGGAAGGAGTTATAGTCGCGAGCGTTAACTGCAAATCAAAAATAGAGAAGCTTGGCTTTACTCATCACCTGCTGGAACCTGGAAATAAGATCGAGGTTAAAGGTGTCACTATTGAAGCTGTCCCTGCCTATAATATCGGGAAACGCTTTCATCCTAGGGACTACAAAGGTATAGGAGTCATTATAGGCATTGGTGGTATTCGCATATACCATGCAGGAGACACAGATTATATTCCGGAGATGAAGGATCTGAAGGGAAAGGTTGACATCGCATTGCTTCCGGTGAGCGGTACCTATGTCATGACAGCTGAGGAAGCAGTAAAAGCTGCGCTGGACATTGAGCCGAAGATTGCAGTACCAATGCACTATGGCGTAATAGTTGGCTCTACTGCGGACGCAGAGATGTTTAAGAAAAAGCTTGAAGGAAAGGTAAGAGTAGAAATAATTTAGCTATTTTTCTATTTTCAACAGTTTTTATGACTTTAACTTTAAGAAAGCCGTAGACAGGTTTTTGTGCAAAGTGCCATGATTTTTTAAGAGCAAATCATGATGGAGGCCTACCCGGTTTTTCAGGGTTTACGCAGGACTCATTACATTAGAACCTTTGGAGACTATGTAGAGCTTCTTTGGGACAATAAGGTAACTCATTACCTGTGGAGTGGCGAGCTAGGATTCAGAACCTTAGGTAACAGCAATTTCCTTAAAGCGGTTTATGAAGACCCCATGCCACTGCACTTAGAGTTACGAGAAAATTTCCTAGAAAAACGTCTAGTTGAGGCACAAGAGCAACTCGGAAGAGTATTGGAGGGAAAAACAGTTATGGCCGACCTGAGCGGAGGTAAGGACAGCACTGCCCAACTCATTCTTCTAGACAGACTAAGAGAAAAGATAAGGTTCAATTTAATTGCCGTTTACGTTCATATGCCTTATCTAGAGCCCCTGGAAAACATATCCTTCGCGGAGAGAGTAGCCGAGAGGATCGGGGTGCCTTTCTATTACAAGGAAGCGGATCGAGGAATGATCAGGTACTTTCTACAACGTGATAGTCTTCCAAAGAGGGGAGACCGGTGGTGTACCTACTTGAAGTCAAAAGCGCTCCGAGAGGCCCGTAAAGAGCTTAAAGCTGACTTCGAGGCTAAGGGTGATCGAATGCTTGAATCGGGTAAGAGAATGAAAAAATTGAAAAACATGGCCATTAAAACGAGTTTCATAAATGGAAAGACATTGAATCTCATTTATGATTTCTCAGCTGCCGAGACGGCAAAGATAGTGAAGGAGCATCATCTTGTACATCCTCACTATCTACAAGGAATACCCCGCGTCTCGTGCAGGTTTTGCCCGTATAGAGGGCTGTACGAGATCCAAGCATCTAAGAATCAAGAGGTTGAAGACGAAGGATTCCTCGAGGACTCTGCCAGAACTCATTTCAGAAGATACTACTCTATGATTGTTCCATGGGACATTTTTTGGGAGCTATCCTTATGGAGGTTCCAACCAAGTCTCGCACGTTTAAGGCTTCAAGAAATGAGAAACGTTGATTATGGTGAGTTTGTGTCCATCACGGATGTTAGGAGGATGTTAGCTAGTATGTGGGAGGTTCTATGAGTTCGAGGAGAGGATTCTGGACGGAGTTGCTCGCGTTTCACATACTGGAAAGTTTGGGCTTCGAGATACAAGAATATAGACACAGAATAACCCGTTCGGGTGTAGAAGTTGCGGAAATAGACGCTTTAGCAAGGAAAAACAACGATTTGTATGCAGTTGAGGTCAAATCGGGAAGAATATCAACCACCGATATAAGACAGGCCTTTGCTAATGCACAGCTTATAGGCGCTAAGCCCTTGGTAGTTGCTCGGGGCTTCGCGGATAAGAGCGCGGAGGCATACGCGAACGAGTTAAAGGTAGAAGTCATTCTTATCCCGGATTATTTACACTTTATCTCAACCGAGGAGTTAATGGCTGTAATGGAGGAAGCTATACTTAACTCACTCGATAAACTTCTAGACGTCAACTTTAAGGATTTGAGTGAAAAGGAATTAGGGGTTATACGTTCACTTGCCACAAGCAAGAATCCGGAGGAGGCTTGCCGAGCTCTGGGGATGAGCCTAGAAGAATTCTCAACAGTACTTGGCCGTCTAAGGGAGAAAGGAGTACTGGTAAGTGACTCCTCCTTTACACGTCTAAGGGTACAAGCCAGGCTTGTTTTACTCTTGAGGAAAGCTTTCGAGCATTGAAGAGGCGGCTACTTTACCCTGTCGAGGACTATAGCAGGACATACCTTCTTGACCCCCTCCATTTTTCCAATGTCTTCAATGATATTCATCAATTCTTCTGCGGATTTGGCCCAGATCTCCACCATAATCATGTGGTCCCCAGTAGTGATGAAGACTGACGTTGTGTATTCCTTCTTTGAAAGCTCATTAGCTGTCGAGAGAACCTTGTCCGGCTCGGTGTCTACGCCTACAAGAGCAACACCGTTGTAGCCCACCTTCTTTGGCTCGACTACTATCGTGTATTTTTTGATTATTCCGTCTTTTTCAAGCTTCTTTATTCTCTTTTTCACCGCTACATCTGTTATGCCTACTTTCTCGGCTATCTTGGTTAAAGGCAATCTCGCATTCTCGATTAGCAGGCGTAATATTGTGATGTCCTTTTCGTCCATTTTAAACCTCTTACCTCCTACAAGAAATAGAATAAAAGCATTGCTTTATAAAGATGCTTTAGAATTCAACTTGTAAAATTTAAGGTAAACTTTTTAAGAAAATTTTCTATGGTACGGCCTTTTCAATTTCTAAAATCAAACCCATTGTTATGTCTTCAAATACTGAACCTTTAGCCTCCTCTATTGCCTTGCTACGCATTGATTGTGCTATTTCCTCGACACGTGGATAACTGTTACGCATGTATCTAAGAGCTTGAAGATAAGTGGCAACCGCGTCTGCCACATGTGCGATTCTAGACTCGATTGATCTCTTACTCAACCACTCCTCAATCATCTCTTTAACTTCTAAATCCACCTGTAGTTCCCTGAGCGCCTTCCTCTCGAGATCGTTTTTGACTTCTCCTAGAAGGCTTCCTACGTATCTTGGTATATCCCCTATAATACCTTCAAGGAGGTCATGAAAAAGTGCTATGGTGGCAGCTCTGTAAGGGTTTACTTCCACTCCTCTACTTTTCGTCCTAGAGGCTATGAGGAATGCGATAACAGCAGCCTCCCACGAGTGTTGTGAGACTGTTTCAGCGTCTGAGCCGGGAATACCGCGCATCATCCAACCTGTACGCGTTAACCATTTAGCAGCCTCCAGTGTATCCCACAAGCTCACGGGGTAAAAGGACTCATATGGATATTTAAGCATGAGGCTGTATAAAAGAAAAAACATATAGTTTTCTATATCATTCTTTCCGCGTGCCTGTCCTGGTTAGCTTTTGGGGGAAGGGGGGCGTAGGGAAAACAACCCTCTCGTCGGCTTTCGCATTAAGACTGGCACAAAAGGGCTTCAGAGTTTATCTCATTTCGACAGACTTTGTACCCTCGTTATCAGATGTACTGGACGTGGATCTCTCAGATGGCCCAAAGGAGGTTTCCAGGGGACTTATAGTTGAACAGCTAACAGAGGAAAAAATTGTTGAACTATGGAAGGAAAGGTTCGGAGAAGAGGTATACAGGGTTGCCTCCAGCATATTCCCTGTGGATCGCGAAATAATTGATTACGTTGCTAGGGCGCCAGGAATAGTTGAAGAGTTCACCCTGTACTATGTATGGCATAGATTCTCAACGATGAACGTCGATGTTGTAGTCTGGGATACGATGGCAACAGGGGGTGGTATCAGAATGCTCAGAATCGAGAAAGAATTCTATGACCATCTTGGCGAGGCTGCTAAGCTATACCTGAAAGTAAAGGGTGTATTAGACAAGATAAGGAGGGGGGAAAGCGAGCCTCTCGTACTCATTGAGTCCTGGAGGAGGCTTGCCGAAGACGTTTTTAGCTTCCTTCGCAGCAAGGAACATAGGGCTGTCCTCGTCTCAAGACCCTTACGTATAGATTTAAACGTAGCAAGGAAGATATATGCTGAGCTTAAAGACACAGGAATTCCTTTAAAGGCGCTCATAGTAAACATGGTGAGCAATCAAAACAAGGACATCCTTCTAAGCTTTGAGGAAGAGTTCAAAAGTAAATTGGGCTTGATCACAATACCTCAAAGGGATTCCTCACCTCTAGGGCTAGACGCATTGAGCCAACTATTCTCTCCCGAAGTCTGGAATATGCTCCAAGAGTTGGTCCTATTTTCTTGAATAGTTTTTAACCCCTAGAATAGCCGCTACTCCACCCAGATAGTCGAACAGAATCCTAACCTTTACTAGGGATATCCGTTGCGCGTACAAAATTGAAACTGTTAGGCTTAGAGTCACCCTTATATCTATACCCTTCACCTTCTTGTCGTACCCCAATGTCCAGTGAAAAAAATTGGCACTCGATGCCAGTTGAAGAAGTCTTCAAGATGCTAGATACTTCTCCTAGTGGACTTTCACAGGAAGAGGCCCGCAGAAGGCTGGAAGTTTACGGTTATAACAGGCTCGAGGAGGAGAAAAAGGTAAGCCCTTTAAAGCTATTCATTGAGCAATTTAAGAATCCTCTCACGGCTCTATTACTTTTTGCTACAATTCTATCCCTCCTTATAGGGGAGACGCTTGACGCCGTGGTCATAATTGTCCTAGTGCTTGCCGGGGCGCTATTAGGGTTTTACCAGGAATATAGGGCGGAAAGAGCCCTGGAAGCGTTGAAAAAGATGTCTTCCCCCCAGGCAACAGTAATAAGAGATGGCGTGATCAAGGTGGTTAGCTCCGAGGAAGTTGTCCCCGGAGACATCATAGTTTTAAGCGCTGGAGACAAGATAGCAGCGGATGCAAGGCTAATAGAAACTGTGGATCTACGCGTGGATGAGGCAATTCTGACCGGCGAGTCTGCTCCTGTCGACAAGGAAACTGGGATCTTGGAGGTTGATACTCCTCTAGCTGAAAGGACTAACATGGTTTTCGCAGGGACGGCTGTCGTCTACGGGAAGGGGAAGGGCGTTGTTGTAGCAACAGGCACAAACACTGAGCTAGGGAAGATAGCTGAGTCTCTTCAAGAAGTAAAAACTGAGAAAACCCCTCTAGAAAAACAGCTTGACATGCTTGGTAAAGTCCTCCTGATATTAATGGTGATCGTCGCAACCATAGTATCACTCGTGGGGATGTTTTACTGGAAAATGAGACTCATAGACTTAATTCTCTGGGCTGTAAGCCTAGCTGTGGCCGCTGTCCCAGAGGCCTTACCCGTAATCGTGACAGGTTCTCTAGCCATTGGAGTTTACAAGATGGCTAAGAGGAAAGCCATAGTACGCAAGCTCCCGGCAGTCGAAACACTAGGCTCAACAACCTACATTTGCAGCGACAAAACCGGCACAATGACGAAGGGAGAAATGACCGTTGTTAAAGCCTGGATATTCGATCAGGAAATCGAGGTTACCGGTACGGGATACCAGCCTGTTGGCAAACTCTTGAGCAACAAAGAGCCCGTTAACATTTCAGAAAACAAGGCTTTGGAGCTTCTCCTACTTAATGCATTTAACAATAATGATGCACAGCTAGTCCAGGAAGACTCCAAGTGGACCGTAAGGGGGGATACTACGGAAGGCGCTCTGAAGGTTTTTGCTCTTAAGGCTGGCATTAACCAGAGCCTTGAACGTATAGGCGAGATCCCCTTCTCGTCTGAGAGAAAGAGAATGAGCACCCTCCATCCATGGAGAGAGTTCAACGTGATGTTTGTCAAGGGTGCGACTGAAATTATACTTCAGCTCTCATCAAAAATAATGTTGCCAAGTGGTAAGCTCTTTGACATCAATGAGGATATTCGTGAGAGGATAATGAAGGTAAACGATGATTTTGCAAGGCAAGGATTAAGAAACATTGCTTTTGCCGTGAAGTTCTTCCCATCCGAGAAGAATGTGATAAAGGAGGAGGATGAAGGGGATCTCATATTTTTAGGTATTGCCGCCCTTATTGATCCTCCACGCCCCGAAGTCTATCCGGCTCTTGAAACGTGCCGAAGAGCCGGTATCAAAGTAGCTATGATAACCGGTGATCATAAGCTCACAGCCGTCACCGTCGCGAAGCAGCTTGGTTTGCTCGATGAGGGCGATGTGGTGATTACTGGAACTGAACTCGAGAAACTCAACGACAATGATCTTGAGAACATGGTTGAGAAGATAAGGGTGTTTGCCCGAGTTTCCCCCGAGCATAAATTAAGGATAGTTAGAGCACTGAAGAAAAAGAATCACGTCGTAGCCATGACGGGTGACGGTGTGAACGACGCCCCCGCTTTAAAGGCTGCCGATGTGGGAATCGCTATGGGTATCACAGGCAGTGAGGTTGCGAAGGAGGCAGCAGCTATGGTCTTAGCCGATGATAATTTTGCAACAATTGTAGAGGCTATTAAGCTAGGACGCGAGATATTCGAGAACATAAGAAAATATCTAATATACTTATTATCCGCTAACATAGCCGAGTTGCTGACACCATTATTTGCAACTTTCCTAGGTCTCCCCATACCCTTCACAGCGACACAACTGCTCTGGATTAATTTGATTACAGATGGCGCACCCGCAATAGCGTTAAGCCTCGAGCCGGGCGAGCCCGACTTATTAGAGAGAAAGCCCCGTAAGCCCAACTCTCCTATCTTTACGCGAGAAGAAATCATCGGTTTTCTGGTAACCACACCGTTGATTCTAACCATCAGTCTGACATTGTTGTTCAAGAACCTCATAGATCTTGGTATCCCCGAAGTAGAGGCCCGCACAACGCTCTTCACAACCATGATCCTAACAGAGTTATTGCTAGCTTATCTCTTAAGATCCCTGCGTAGACCAATATATGAGCTCTCGCCGCTCCGCAATAAGACTCTAATCTTAGTCTTGATACTGTCCTTCGTTATACAACTCGGGATGCTCAGCATTCCTATTGTACAAGCAGCCTTAAACATCTCGAAGATCTCAATTGATGACTTTGAAAAAGCCCTAATTGTCTTAGCTTTAATATTTGTCACCGTGGAGACTTCCAAGGCAATTATTAGGATTTTGGAAAAAAGACAATATCCGTGAAATTTATCGGCTTCGCCTAAAACAAATCTCGCAATCTATTCTGAGAATTTTGAAGAAAATATATTAGAATAGTTTCTTTCTTGAAGTTTATTGTAAGGAATTTTTATAAGTATCCTATTCAGTAATAATACTAAGTATGAAAATTACTGTATCCCTTATAAAGGCGGATATCGGCGGCATGGCAGGACACATAACTGTACATCCTGGACACGAAGAACTAGCAAAGAAGAAGCTCGCCGAAGCAAAAGAAACCGGGTTAATACGGGATTTCTATGTCTTTCACGTAGGAGACGACCTTCAGCTTTTAATGACTCATACTAGGGGTGAGAATAATCCTGAGATACACAAGCTTGCTTGGGACGTTTTTGTAGAAGCTACTGAGAAAATTAGCAAGCCACTTAAGCTCTACGGGGCTGGACAGGATCTTCTCAGTGATACGTTCTCGGGCAACGTGCGTGGGCTTGGACCCGGCGTCGCTGAGATGGAATTTGAGGAAAGGAGAAGCGAGCCGTTACTAGTGTTTGCGGCTGACAAGACGGAGCCGGGGGCCTGGAACCTCAAGCTGTATAAAATCTTTGCTGATCCCTTCAATACGGCGGGTTTGGTTATCGACCCAACGATGCATGAAGGTTTCATCTTTGAAGTCCTGGATCTTATTGAACACAAAGCCGTCAAGCTGAAAGCCCCAGAGGAACTCTATGATCTCTTGGCACTCATCGGTACACCAGGTAGGTATGTTATTAGGAGGATATGGCGGAAAAGCGATAACGAGGTGGCTGCCACAGCTAGTGTTACTAGATTATCGCTAATTGCTGGAAGATATGTGGGAAAGGATGACCCCGTTCTGGTAGTAAGGGCACAACATGGGTTCCCAGCTACAGGCGAGGTCCTCGAGGCTTTTGCTTTTCCTCATCTCGTATCAGGGTGGATGAGGGGATCGCATACAGGACCCTTGATGCCTGTGAGTCTTCGCGATGCCAAGTGTACACGCTTCGACGGTCCTCCCAGGTTGGTTGGGTTAGGTTTTCAGCTTCATGATGGTTACCTAGAGGGCCCTGTTGATTTATTCGATGATCCAGCCTTTGAGCACACAAGGAGGTTGGCCACTGAAATTGCAGAGTATATGAGAAGACATGGTCCATTCATGCCACACAGGCTTGGGCCAGAGGAAATGGAATACACAACCCTTCCACAAGTATTGAAAAAACTGCAAGATAGATTCGTGCCAGCGGAGTAGAAGGTCTTGAAGAATACCTATCGCTGCATAAAGTAACTTATAAGCTCCACTTTTCGAGCCCAGCCTCCTCCTCAAAGGACAATGGGTTCACTTTCTGGCTGCCTATTAGCCACAGTTTGTTATCGATTCTCTCTACTGGTGTTAAGACACTGACTCGCTTTTCCCGTGCGTTGAACCCTGTTATTATTCCTATGCCTTCACAGTACCGCTCTTTACTCATGAAACCCACGACGCTGTGTAACAGCTCATATCCCTGAAGGAGCCTAAAATGCCTTACAGAGAATGCGTTTTTTGCAAAGTCAAGGGCCTGTGGTATCGGAGAAGACCCTACAATGGCGCCTAGGTAGTCATCCGCTTTTTCAGCATATAGTACTTCTACGCCCAAAATACTCTGGAGCTTGAAGGTTTCCTCAGAATCTAGAGGCCTCCCGCTAAGGAAATATGAATAAGCGGTCCTTATATTGTTCAAGCTGATACTTTTAACACTGGCACCTGTAAAATAGCGGCTATACATGTATCGTCGGTACTCCTTCCTATCCTGTTTATCCCTGCTAGCTATAAAGGCAGGCTTAGGTACTCTAACAATCTCGACTAGAGCCTCCAGCTCACGTTCTATCTGTACGAGTTGAGAGGGGGCTCCTACAAGAACTACGAGATCGGGTTCCGTTATAAGGGTCTTGAAGAACTTGAGCTCTCGACCTTCTCCTTCAGTCACCCACCCCGTAGAGTCTATTATTAGCCTGTCCACCAACTTTTCAGCTTTTCTAGCGAGAAGAGCGGCTCCAACTATACTCCTGTGAATAACCGATGCTGGAGAGTTGGAGCCGGTAAAGAATGCGTCGTAAAGCGGGATACTAGAGAGAGAGTACACGCTTTTCTCGGTGACACCAAGACCAATTGTTCCTGGAGGACCTATGCTTTTTTGGCCAACATCCGCGTCGATGACTGCGACTTTATTCCCCCTGTTTGCAAGCACGTTCACTAGTAGGGTCACAAGGGACGTTTTCCCGCTATCGACGTCTCCGATTACGAGAACACGCCTTATATTGCTGCTGGCAAGCTTCTCGGCGAGCTCGTACCACTCCCCAGGAGTGGTATCTCCAATATGAAAGGTGAAGCTACCATACTCAACGTTGATAACAGCATTTTGATGCGCGTAGAGGGGAAGGGCTCTGGTGGGTTCCACGTTAAACTCTTGTCCATCGCTAAACTCTGCCCCGAAAACCCTTAGTACTCCTTCGAGCACCTTAAGTTTGGCAGGACCATAGACTATCAGGGTGTAACCCTCAGGTATTTTAATCTCTGGCAAGCCCAACCCCATGTTTTTAACCTCTAAAAATTAAATAATACTGTATGCCGCAAAGGGTCTTCCATATTAACGGAATCACGGTAGAATTATGTGAGGGCGACCTTACTGAGGTCGTGGCTGACGCCATCGTAAACGCCGCTAATAGCTTCTTGAAGCATGGAGGCGGCGTGGCACTCGCAATAGTGAGAAAAGGGGGTGAGGAGATACAACGTGAGAGTGACGAGTACGTGAAAAGACATGGTCCAGTGCCGACAGGTCAGGTTGCAGTCACGGGGGCCGGAAAGCTAAAGGCTAGATTCGTAATACACGCTGTGGGCCCGAGGTTCGGAGAGGAAAATGGGGACGCAAAGCTAGCATCCGCATTTAGAAATGCCTTGCTCAAAGCCGAAGAACTCCGGCTGCAAAGTATAGCTTTCCCTGCAATTTCAACTGGTATTTACGGGTATCCCTATGAGAAGTGTGCCATGATAGCTGTTAAGACACTCAAGGAAATGTATACCTCGCTTAAGAACGTGAAGAGAATAATCTTTTGTCTGTATGGTTCCGAGGCCTATACAACTTTTCAAGAGGTATTCCAAAAGGAGTTAGGGCATTAAACTTCATCTCCTTGAGTCGAAGCCTGCACTCTCCGCGCAATGACCCATGCCGCGAACAATGAGGCAAAGACTGCTATATAGAGTATAAGCCTGATATCCGAGACCATTTTTAGCTCCATCGTAATTATCTCTCTAATAATGAATATTAGGGCCGCCTCAAGTACGACAATCACAGAGATTTTCTTCTCGATGATGCCTCCAACCAGTGTACGCATTAGATCTACCGCTACTATCATTAGCAGGGATTCATCGAGAAAAGTCACGAAGTGCTGTCTATCGAAGACTGCCTCGGTGGCCAGCTTGGCGGCCTCGCCGATAAGCTTTGTCAGCGATAAAATAACGGCTAAGGCTAAGAGAAGCGCAATAAAGACCTCCAGGATAACTATAAGGCCTCCAGCTGCCTTCTCTACGTATCGCTCCACACTTTTTGTCGGTATTGTGATATTTTAAATATAACTGTTTATTTGTCATGCAGAAAGGTGCCTTGGGTGGAGGTCGCTCTACTTGCAGGCGGCTTCGCGAAAAGACTGGGAGGCATGTATAAGCCATTGATACGAATTTGCGATAAACCTGTTCTCGCAGCATTAGCCATGCGTCTCAGCTCAGCCTTCGAGAAAATCATCGTCGTTGTACACACAAAGGAGCAGGAAGAACTTGTTTCCTCGGCGTTGGCAAATATCCCGGGGGAGATTATTATAGCAGTGGATGAAATAAGGGAGACCGCCCCCATTGTGGGCTTGTACACTGCTGCGAGAAACTCCACTACCAGCGCGTTTGCCGTTCTCCCCGCGGATGTTCCGTTCTTAAAAGCAGAAACAATTTTAAATATTCTAAAACATCTCGAGACATTTTATGATGCTGTCGTACCTAAATGGCCTAACGGATACCTGGAACCTCTAATAGCGTCTTACAGGCGTGAAGCTCTAATACGAGCGTTGAACGGGCTTGACAATTATGGGAAGAGCGTCACCTGGCTCCTAGCCAAACTCAGGACAAAATATGTGGATATCAACGCTTTAACTCCACACCCTAATTTGGAGTTCTTTAACCTTAATACTCCTGAGGATCTCGCCAAGGCAGAAGAAATTTGTAGAAGACTAGACTATTACTAGGTCTATTTCCCGCAGCTGCGAGTCATAAGTCCACGCCCTGATGCCTTTTGGGGAAACTATGATCCAGACCTCTCCGGGACACTCAGACATCCTCAAGGTGTCTAGTGGCGAGGGTATGGGACGACCATAGCTATGACTATGCAGAATTCCAATGTATTTCAATCCTCTAATCTTGAAGCTTTGTACAGCTTCATACCATTCCCGAAAATCTATTCGAAAAGTACCAGCTGAATAGATTCCCTTAATCTCTTTAACCTCATTAACTAGCGTCTCTTCATCCTTGATATCTCCTCCTAGAACAGCAAGCCTCTCTTCCTCTATTACCTGGAAACTCTTGAGTATATGGGAGGAAATCACAACCCTACGTATCGGGGACTCTGGACCTATAATGCTGGAGGATGTATGCATCGTTTCACACAGGGAAAGGATCACTAATAATCTCTTTTAAAGCCTGAACCGTGAAATCTATATCGGATTTAAGGGCCATAGAGACGGGGGCATGTATGTATCTAACTGGAACAGAAACAGCAGTTACCTCTGCCCCCCAAAGGAGGAAACTACCGCTGTCCGTGGCACTGTAGGGTGAAAGTTGTAGTTGGAAAGGAATATCCTTCTTTGCTAAAAGCTTCTTGATGTGATTGAGAAGCCTTTGGGAACCTATGATGCTTCTGTCCATGACCCTTATAGCAGGGCCTGCTCCCAGTCTTGTCACCACCTTGTCTGGGGAGGATAACGGCACGTCATTGGCAATCGTTCCCTCAACGGCTATTGCGAAGTTTGGCTCAAGATTTTTTGCCAGGACAGATGCCCCACGCAACCCAACTTCCTCCTGTACTGTAAACGCCACTACTACTGAACCATGGTCTGGCGGTGAGACATCTTCGACAGCTTTAAGCAGGGCATAGCAACCCACTCTATCATCAAGCGCTTTACCAAAGACGTGTTTCTTTGTTTCTTTGAAGTTCCCGGGGAATGTTCCGGGTGTACCGGGTGATATCCCGTAGTCCAAAACCTCTTGACGCGAGGACGCTCCGATATCGATGAACAGATCCTCTATTGTGGGAGCCGTAGGAGCCTGCTGCCCCTGTATATGTGGTGGGTTGGATCCTATCACTCCTGGAATCATGTCTTCTCCAGCCAGGAGGATCACTTCATGGCCTATTATTGAAAGCGGGTTTAGGCCTCCGAGAGCTGTGAATCTGATGAAACCATTATCGTCTATGTAGCGTACCATGACACCTACTTCGTCCATGTGGGCTGCCAGGATTAGGGAGGGTTTGTCTTCACCAAGAATAACATATACGTTCCCGATATTGTCAATCAGGGGTTCTAGCCCTAGTGAGCGTAGACGCTTCACAATCAACGAGCGTACCCTCTCTTCAAAGCCTGAGGGTGAGGGCGCGTTCACAAGCTCTGCGAGAAGTCCTGAGTCAAGCATATGCGATCCGTTTAGAATACTATACCAGGGTTAAGTATTTTGTGGAAACTATGCCTTTAGAAATATATAATTTTTATTCGATATTTTTATTTAAAAATATCGTAAAGTATTTATTGTACATTTGTAAAAATAGTAATGACCAAGATGAAAGGAGGATACATAGGCAAAATTCTTTTTGTAAACTTAACGGATAAAACAATTCGAACAGAACCCATCGACCCCCAGGTGGCTGAGAAATACATAGGAGGTAAGGGATACGCGCTCTATCTTCTCTACTACAGGTACCTGAAGGAATACATGGCAAAAGGCATGTCCCCAAAGGACGTCAATCCCTTAGGGCCAGAAAACGTACTTATCTTCGCCACGGGACCTATCACCGGGGTTGCCGGAGTACCTTCACCTGGAAGATACCACGTCATGGCTCTCAGATCCCCACTAACCGGATCTGTAGGAAGTGCTAATAGTGGAGGCGAGTTCGGACCCTACATGAAGTTCGCAGGTTACGACATGATAGTGGTCGAGGGAGCCTCAGAGAAACCAGTATACTTAGAGGTCGTCAACGGACATGCAGAGATCAAAGATGCCTCAGATATCTGGGGTAGAAATGTCTTTGATACGACACGTGTCTTGAAGAACAGGGTGAAAGCTAAGAATGTCAGCGTTGCTTGCATAGGTCCCGCTGGAGAAAACCTCGTTTTGATGGCTAATATAATGAACGATGATCATAGGGCGGCCGGTAGAACGGGTCTTGGAGCTGTTATGGGGAGCAAGAAATTAAAGGCAATCGTCGTCGCTGGTGAGGAGAAACCCCAGGTTGCTAAGCCGGATGAGTTTAGAGAGCTATCAAGGAATCTGATAGAACGAATGAAAAAGAACCCCGTGACGGGTGAGGGACTACCCACTTATGGTACAGCCGTGCTGGTGAATATCATAAACCAGGCTGGAATGCTCCCGTATAAGAACTGGCAGTTCGGCTACAACCCTGAGGCAGACAAGATAAGCGGTGAAACACTTGCGAAAACCTTTCTCATAAAAAGGCGTCCATGCTGGGGATGCCAGATAGGATGCGGCCGAGTGGTTAAGGTCGAGAGCGGCCCCTACCAGATTCTCTACAGTGAAGGACCTGAATACGAATCCATCTGGGCTCTCGGCAACACTACAGGTGTAATGGACTTGGCTGCTGTCATCAAGGCGAACCACCTCTGCGACGAGCTGGGAATGGATCCTATATCGCTTGGCTCAACGATAGCCTGTGCAATGGAGTTACGTGAGAAGGGCTATATCCCTGAAGAAGACCTGCAAGGCATTGATCTAAGGTTCGGGAATGCTGCAGCCTTAGTGGAATCTATATGGAGAACGGCTTATAAGTCCGGCTTCGGGGCGAAGCTAGCACTCGGAAGCAAGAGGCTAGCCGAGATGTATGGTGCTCCCGAGCTATCAATGAGCGTAAAGGGACTTGAAATGCCTGCCTATGATCCTCGTGGTGCTAAGGGTATAGGTCTGAATTATGCAACTGCCAACAGGGGTGGCTGCCACGTCACGGGATACACGATATCCCCCGAGATACTCGGCTTGCCGCAGAAAATCGACCCATTAACTCCGGAGGGTAAGGCGCAATGGGTAAAGATATTCCAGGATCTTACAGACGTTGTTAACAGCGCCGTCAACTGTTTGTTTGTAACATTCGCTCTGGGGGCTCAAGACTACGCCGACCTCTTCAACACGGTGGCTGGCTTCAACTTTACAACAGATGATGTTATGACTATTGGGGAAAGGATATACAACCTAGAGCGTTACATAATGTCCTATTACGGGTTCTCAGCCAAAGATGATACTCTGCCTAAACGCCTGACTCATGAGCCGATGCCCGAGGGTCCGGTGAAAGGACAAGTCGTTGAGCTAGACAAGATGCTCGCCGAGTACTACAAGCTACGCGGATGGGTTGACGGCGTCCCCACCAAGGAGAAATTAAAACAGCTTGGTATCGAACCTTAAAAGAAAAATTATAACTTTTTTACCCAGTAGTTTATCTTGATGTTTTATGCCACGGGTTAAGATTTTACTTTTCGCCTCTCTACGCGATAAGTACGGCGTAAAAGAGATTGAAGTCGACACAGATGGCAGTCTACGCAACGCGGTGGAAAACGCTTCAAAACAGCTTGGACGTGAATTTATAGACGAGTTCTTCGAAAACAGTAGTTACAGATCAGATAGGCTAATACTTGTTAATGGAAGGCATATTCAATTCCTAGGAGAAGTGCAGTTGAAGGACGGGGACATTATAGCAATATTTCCACCAATAGCGGGCGGGTAAGGATTCAATAGTAACATTGCGGGGGGTCGAGGACAACTGTCTTAAAAAAGTTTGATTATAGATCGAATATTTTAAATGAAACCATGATATACCGTTTTTTATTCCTTGGTATTCTTTTTATGCTGTGTGTATTTTCCCGATTATTATTTATAGTCTCTATATAAATAATGGCTTCAAAAGGAATATATGTGGAAAAAGTCATAGTTATAGCTTTAGGTGGTAACGCTCTCATAAGAAAAGGGCAGCGCGGAACTTTCCAAGAGCAGGTTGAAAACCTTATACGTATTACTCCTGAAATAGCGCGAGCATCGCGTAGCTACAGGATTGTACTTACTCACGGCAACGGTCCCCAGGTGGGAAACCTTTACCTTCAACAGGAACATACCAGAGACGTGCCACCAATGCCTTTACATGCATGTGTCGCCATGACGCAGAGCCTCATCGGTTACATGATACAGACGGCTTTTAGCAAATGCTGCCCCGAGCTCAGAGTCAATGTTGTACCGACCCGAGTGATTGTCGCTTCAGACGACCCCGCTTTTTCGAACCCTACGAAACCTATTGGTCCTTACTATGATGGGGCACAGGTGGAAGACTTGAAAAAGAAGGGATGGAGCCTTGTTATGGTTCCCGGAAGAGGGTGGAGGCGCGTAGTGCCTTCTCCCAAACCCCGGGAGATCGTAGAACTTGAGCAGATACGGACGTCGGTCGAGAGGTTTGAAGTTACGGTGGCCGTGGGCGGCGGTGGGGTACCGGTTGTAAAACAAAATGGCTCCTTGGTGGGAGTGGACGCGGTTATCGATAAGGATCTTGCATCTTCAGTGCTAGCGGTCTCCCTTAATGCGGAGTCCTTCCTGATTCTAACAGATGTTGAAGGCGTCTATCTGGACTATGGTTCGGAGAAGCAGCAGCTCATCCGGGAGATCAGATTGCGGGAGGCACAGGAGCTGCTAGAAAAAGGATACTTTCCTCCGGGAAGCATGGGGCCCAAGGTGGAGGCTGTAATCGAGTTTGTCAGGGCTACGGGGAGAAAAGCGATTATAGGCCACCTTGACAAGTTGGAAGAGATTATACGTGGCGTGTCAGGAACTATATTTAAACCCTAGGAGGCTATTACTTATCACGTATATTGAAAAGCTGCGGGAATCCTTTACTCTGATGCTCATATAGAGGGACTTGAAGCTAAAACTCGGGGCGCGAAAGCATTAATATTAACCCCCGCAGTTTTGTTCCCAGGTGCGTGTTTTGTTCAGGAAAGTTTGCTTGCTGATACTTCTATTAGTACTAGTAATACCTAGGCTTGAAGTTGGGATCAGTGAAGCTGGATTAAAGGAGTCTTCTAAGGTAACTTATACTATCAGGGGACGATTCCTACTCGTGAACAATAACAATGTATCCGTTAACGATTATGTTTACATCTCCCTACCACAGAATACCACGTTTCAGAGAAGCTTTGTAATGAGCATTGAACCCAAGCCCATCAGATTCCAGGTAGATGAGGATGGGAACGTTTTCGCTGTAACCTATATAGTAGCCAAGCCAGGGGAAAAAATATGGATAAACGTGACGTACAGGGTCACAGTCACTGGTTACTCAATAGACCCCTCAGCAAGCAGGGGTGTATGGCCGAACTTTAATATTCTTAAAAGGTATACAAGGTCCACCAGATACTGGGACATCTACAACACGACAATTGTAAAGTTAGCTTACGACGCGGCTTATAGTGACACCCCCCTAAAAACAGTCCAGAGGCTTGCAAGCTGGGTTGTGAGTAGAGTTAACTATCAGGTGAACCTTGGAAGGAGTGGCAGCGACCACGCATTAATTTACACGCCGAGAGGTTACAGGATTCAGGGCGACTGTGTAGAGGTTGCCGACGTCTTTATTACCATGGCTAGATCACTGGGAATTCCCGCTAGGGGCGCCTACGGCTTCCTGCTAACAAGCTACAAGGAGCACATGTGGCTCAACATGAGTACAGTTGCTGAGGAGGGAGACGCTATTCTAAACCATTGGGGTGGTCACATGTGGCCCGAGGTCTACGTGGAACCTTATGGATGGATAGATGTGGACATGCTTGACGGAATGACTACAAACGTGGGGTTGTTCAGTGCAAGACACGTAATCTTCGGCTTCGAGGAAACTAAATACTATGGCGCTACGCTGACGAGTAGCTGTATACCGAGCTATATGAGCTTGGAGTATATCGATTATGTATTCGATGGTGAGCTAGGATGAGGAATACATTTGCGTTTATATTATTGATACTTGTATCGTTGCTAGCCCTGCACGGAAACTATAGCAATGGACAGCCATCCTACTGGATAGCCCTCAACTTCAAAGTGACTTTTAATGGAGATGGCACTGTAGTCGTTGAGGCAAAGCTACACCCATTTACTGTCGAAGGTAAAAGCCTCTTCGGAGACAAGAGTGTTGAGAGCAGGATAAAAAACGAGTCGGCGCAGACTCTAGGATACATACTCTTAATGTTCTCGGATAACCCTCGCCTTCTCAGTTTCAGGGTTCTCGCAGATATGGAGAAGAGATATGGAGAAAGCGTTTTGTGCGACGTGGCTGGCACGGGTAAGATGACAAAATTTGACGGGGCTTATGTTTACTCTGTTTTGGTTTACCTTAACACTAGCAATTATGTCAGCCTTATCAATGACTCTGTTTACCTAGTTAAGGTTAGGGACAGTTTTACAAGTACAGATCCTAGAAGCTGGATAGACGTCATAGAGTTCACTTTTAATGGGAGTGATCTCTTGGGGCTAGACTGGGAGCCAAAGTTTGCTAAGGGACCTACGTCGAGAAGTCTAAAAAGCCTTTTATGGATCAACTATAACGAGCAGGAAGCACCGGACATGTATATTTTCGAGGTTAAAATGCCCGGCCTCAAGCTTGTTGGTGAACCCCCAGAGGTCAAAGCTACAATAAAAGAGGTTGTTCTTGAGGGAACCCAGCTACGCGTCACAGTCCAAAACCTTGAATCTCCCAGCGGTTACGTGTACATTGTGGTTAAAGGTACTAATACTCAGGCAAGAAAGGTCTATCTCTTTAGTCGAGAGGTAAAGGAGGTTGTATTCCCATATGTGACGGATAGAAACGTTACGGTACTCCTTTATTCGGGAGATAAACTACTTGAAAATAGGATCGTTGAGGCTGCAGCTGAGCCCTCTCTTCCAGCGTTACGCAAGTATCCTAATGTGAATGGAGTGTTCATAACGATAATAGCTATTGTTATTTTCACAGTTTTCGCGATATGGCTTGCGAGAAGAGGCATCAAAAAATAAAAAATTTAAAGGAAAAGCTTTACGCTGTATGCTTGCTTGTCCCGAGATCCTTTACAAGGATATAGGGAGTTCTAGTTGGGGTATCGACCTCCCACCAGTACATGTCGTACTGGGTGTCCCCGAGAGCAATAATGTTTTGAAGTAACCGCGGGAACGAGTCAGCTATCCTCATCTTCTTGGCTGCTCCCACTATTTCTCCATTTTTGACTATGAATATGGCGTCCCGGGTTATGGTAGAAAAGATTCCTTCAACATAATTCTGTAATCGCGTATACCAGTTGTTCGTAACTATTAGACCGTTCTTCATCTCACTGAGAAGCTCCTCGAACTTGTAATCGCCCCTGTGAACTGTAAGCGACCATAGACGCGGGAATATTAAACCAGCGTTCCCAGTGGTCTGAGACCCGAACTTCGCGGCAGTCTTCGTATTATGTAAGAGTGTCTTCAGAACACCCTTCTCGATTATTGGCTTATCATAGGTGGGTATACCCTCATCGTCAAACGAGGTAGACCCAGGAAGCTCGGCATTCCGTGGAGTATCCTCGATGGTCAGTTTCTCAGCTGCTACTTTGTCTCCAGGCTTGGAGTTCATGAAGATAGAACTTCCCATCAACACACTGTGAGCTAGAGCCATGTCAGCTATGTAGTTGAAGAAATTTCCAGCCACCATGGGCGAAAGGAGGATGTTATATCTTCCTGGTGGGACCTCCTCCTGAACTCGTGACCGGAACGCAAAGTCTGCAGCGGTTTCTGCGACGTGCTCGACTTCCTTTATCTTCAGCTTCCGCGAGCCGAGAGACCATTGACCTGAGCCCTCACCCGCAAATGCCCGGATGTACATTTTCATGAATGTTCCCTCCTCGAAGAGCTCTGCGCCCTTGCTATTCACAAGTGCCCTCCTTTCGTGGGTAGCCTGAAACATGCCTGCAAAGCTGTCGATCTTGTATCTATTTACGGCCTCCACAATAGCTTCTGAGACATTTGAAGGCTCATTTATGGCGTCTATCAAGTGCTTATCTACAAGACCTGGAAGAGGATCAGGCTTCTTGGGCTCGGGTAGAGGTGCATACAGCATGCTTTGCGGCAACTGTGTATGCATAGTGTAAAGATTCGAGAGTATCTTGTATGCGTCGTCGAGGGAGCTTACGGGTGCACTCGTCCCGAGGATTCTCTGATTCTTTGTTACATAAACCCCTATCTCCGTGGAGCCCCAATTCTGGATTACACTCGGCTCACTATTAGCGAATTTAACCATTAGGCTGTCTGTAGACCTTACGTCAACGGCTGCTTCATCAAATCCCATTGACAAAGCTTTCTCAACAACTTTTTTCCCTATCTCTAACAGCTGTTCTTTCATCAGGCTATCACCCTTAACAAGACATTCCTAATTCTAACATTCGGTCCTCCAAACCAAACTGGTACGCCCTGCATGGGCTCTCCCTTCCCACATGTGCCGGCGTAGAACTCTAGGTTCTTGTCCGCAGCGTCTACACTGCTGTAAAAGGTTTTTGTCGTCAACTCGAGAACAGGATTCTTAACTAGGTGCCTCAACTCACCGTTCTCGATGAGGTAGGCTTCAAGGCCGCCATACCTTTGGCTCCACCTCTCGTCATCGATGTTCCACTCCATGTAGCTCTTTATGTAAACGCCAAACTTCACCCCCTCCACGAGCTCCTCAAACGTGTGGTCTCCCGGCTTAAAGTAAGTATTGGCCATTCTTATGATGGGTTCGCTCTCATAGTTCATCGCCCTTGCGGCGGCATTACTACTAACTCCGAAAACCTTGGCTGTCCACCTGTTGTGGAGAAATTCGTTTATCTTTCCCTCCTTGTAAAGATAACGTGGTCTGGCGGGAACACCTTCATCGTCATACAGGTAGAATCCATTGCTACCCGGTATTGTAGGGTCGTCTATCACAGTAGCATACTCGCTCCCTATTCTCTCACCTATCATGTTCGGCTTTATGAAGCTCTTACCCGCCTGTGCAGCCTCCCTACCCAGGATCCTGTCAGCCTCGCTTGGGTGCCCGGAGCTCTCGTGGACCATGAGGCCTACGATCTCGCTCCCCACCACCACGTCGACAGGTTTATCTGTTGGAGGAGACTTAGCCTCCAAGATTATCTGCTCAAACTTCCTTGTATCTTCTGGTAGATATCCTATCACGTTCCACTTCTTGAGAAGCTCGTATCCCCCTGAGCCAGCATGGGAGAAAAACCTTTGAATAGTGCCCTTCGAGGGTAGAGTGACAACAATATTGTAACCGAGTGACAGTCGGGGAATCCTGCTCCTTATAAAAGCACCGTCGCTATTTGCTATAACTTTCTCCTCCACGCTTTCGCCAATCCATGTAGTTAGAGTTGCAACACGCGCAGTAGAGATAGATGAGCTCACTTGTTTCCATAGGTCTTTAATATAGGATACTTTTTCTTCGACAGAGGTGTTCTCGAAGGGCACAAGCTCATTTACCTCATAAGTGGCTCGTCCAAGCCTCTCGTGAGAATACTCAACAGGGTTCTTCATAAGCTTGGAGTGTGCCTGGGCCTTCCGTACAGCTTTTTGCACGGCATCTTGAACCCCCTCCCTGGTAAGCACGTTTGTAGAGGCAAAGCCCAGCGCGCCCCCCGCAATTACACGTACGGCTACTCCCTCGCTGACCGAGGATTCCGCGCCTATTATCTCTCCGTTTCTCGCGGCAAGGCTGCTTCGTGAATGCTTGTGATACCGCGCCTCAACGTATTGAGCGCCTAGAGAAGAGCCTTTTTCAACAGCCAAGAGAACGAGATCCTCGTACTTCCACGTCATTCGTGTCGCGTTAATAAGCCCTTCTTCAATAAATTTTTAACTCTTTAAAGCTCTTTAATCGACAAGTGGTCTAGATGAAACTCGTATTCATAGGGCCTCCGGGTGTCGGCAAAGGAACATATGCAAATGCTGTTCGAGAGAAGTATGGAATACCACATATTTCAACCGGCGATATATTTCGAGAGGAGGTGAAGAAGGGCTCTGAGCTGGGTCTTAAAGTCAAGGAATATCTCGATAAGGGTCTCCTTGTTCCGGATGACCTGGTGATCGAGGTTGTGAAGAAGAGGCTTCAAGAGGAAGATTGTAGGAAGGGTTTTATATTGGACGGCTTTCCAAGAACGGTAGTCCAGGCAGTGGCACTTGAAAAGTTCGCGCCGCCGGACTTGGTAATTAATTTTGTAGCGAAGCCTGAGGTAATTATAGAGAGAGTAAGCGGTAGACGAGTCTGCTCCGTTTGCGGCGCTATATACCACGTAAAGTATATGCCACCAAAGGTACCAGGTGTATGCGACAAGTGCGGTGGACCACTAATACAGCGCAGGGACGATAAACCAGAGGTTGTTAGGGAGAGGTTAAAGATATTTGAGGAGCAGTTCACGCCCATCATACGCTTCTACTCTGAGAAAGGGAGGCTTGTCACAATCGAGGCGAATGAGCAGGCCGATGTCGTGATCCCGAGGATCCTCGAAATCCTCAAGAAGTATTTCTAGACGAGAGGTTGAGAAAGCGTGTAACCACGTAGAGGATGCCTGCTATAGTTACAGTTATCAAAGTTGCCGGTAGAAGATCCGACACATAGTTAGACAGAGCTCGTTGCATGTAGAGTCCCAGAAAAGATATCAATAGAGAAGCTACATATAACGGTATATACCAGTTCATCACGTACCATGTTCCTGAAAGCTTGCCGTCCTTGAGTACGTGCAGTGCGTCACGCGTCACTAGGAGGTACGCGTTTAATAGTAGAATAGTTGGCAGCAGGTCACGGTCAGACACGACGAGAACTGCAGATAAAAAGTAGATTGCCACGAAGGCCGACTCAATCAAAACATCTCGCAGATAAAGAAAACCCATGGCCATGACAAGGTTAAGTAATAGAATAACAGCCTTTGAAAAAATGGGTATGCTGGCTGCCAGATAAGAGACGCAGTTGAAAAGTATAAGAGTTATTCCCATGATTCTCTCATTTATCACGTGGACTCCACCAGGACGAGTTTCCTCCTCCTATCAGATAGCAGCTTCAAGACTCCCTTCTTCCAGGACTCCGTTAACAGTTGGTGAAGCTGTTGGTCTCGTGTCCATCTTATTGAAAAAGGATTCACCGCGACACAGGTTACCGGGTACCCCATGCTCTCAGCGAAGGACACAGTATCGTAGATTTCCTTCTCGGCGAAGGGAGATATGATTACAACAGAGGATCCAAGGGGACTAATAAGGAGAGAGATTCTCTTGAAGACCTCCTCGTATTCTATTATCTGTTTCGTGGATAGATATCTTACATCCGCCAGAGATGTCAACAGTCTAAACAACTGTTTTTTACCTGCACCCGGCCTAATCCAGTCTCTGTAGTTGCCAACTACGAGTAAGGCCACGTTATTGCCCGCACTTATAAAGGAGTATACTATCGAGGCGGCTACTCGCACAAGCTCATCTATAAAATCATCTATAACTTCTCCCAAAAGCCTTTTACCACTTACATCGAGAATAACCAGTATACTGGTTAGCCTTTCACCCTCGAAGGCGTTGATCATCCAGTGTCGGGTTCTCGCAGTTGCTTTCCAATTTACGCGTCGAAGTATGTACTCCTGGGCCTCCCGAACTTCAAGGAAGTCTCCACCATCGCCCGCTTGTTTTGAAGCTATTTCTCCCGGACGGGGCATCGTAAAGCGAGAAGTCACAGCTATACGATATTTTCTCAGGATGCGTGGAAGAACAGCTATCTCGTCTGGCTCCAGGGCGAATATCTCTTCTCGACGGAGTAGAAAAGGGTCGTAGGCTTCGACTCTCGTAGGGCCTAAATTAAAGTGACCTCTCCTCTTGGCCGACACCTTATAGGAGAGTTTTCCTTCTTCTCCTTGTTTAAGCACGAAAAAGCCTCTTAAGCTTCCATCTATGACTTCTAAAGGAGGTTCGATTTCTTCCAGAATCCTTAAAAACAAAAGCCTCCCACTATCGTTCTTGATCAATAGAGTAACCGTAACGGTATCCCCTTCAACGACCCTTTTCCTCGAGACTTCTCTCCTAACCTTAACCCCGTCTACTCTCAACAGTGGAAAAGCCATGCTTAACAGCAACGGGTAGAGCAAGGGCAGCTCTAACAAAAGCAAAATCCACGTCTGCGTTAACACAGCTATAAGTGACAGAACAAGAACTGTTAGACCAGTGACCAATCCCTTCATTGTAAGCACTCTTAACCCCTAAAACCACGCGGCACTTCTACCTTCTCTAATACATGTCTTATGATTTCTTCAGCCGTAGAGCCCCGCACAACACTCTCAACCCGTAGAACAAGCCGGTGCGCCAAGACTGGAATAGCGAGCTCTTTCACATCGTCAGGTATGACGTAGTCTCGGCCGCGTATCAATGCAAGTGCGCGTGAAGCCTTTAGTAACGCCTCTGAGCCTCTCGGGCTTACCCCTACTTCCGCCTCCTTTGCCTCTCTAGTCATCGAGGCTATCCTCACGATATAATCGAGAATAGCGTCGTCAACGTACACATCTTCAACCTTCCTTTGCATTGCAAGAATCTGGTCCCGACCCAGAACCTTGTTTATCTTGGGCTTATCGGATCTCCTTTCAATCCTTTTTCTAAGGATCAGCCTCTCTTCGGCAGGATCCGGGTAGCCCATCCGCGTCTTGATGATGAAGCGGTCGAGCTGTGCCTCGGGCAGGGGATAAGTTCCCTCGTATTCGATAGGGTTGAGGGTCGCTATAACCATGAAAGGCTCATTCAAGGGTATCGTGTTTCCCTCGATCGTAACTTGCCGCTCCTGCATAGCCTCGAGGAGCGCGCTCTGAGTCTTCGGGGGCGCCCTATTTATCTCGTCAGCCAGCAGTATGTTGGTAAATATTGGCCCCTTTCTAAGCTTAAACTCGCCGCTCTTCACGTCCCAATAGTATCCCCCAGTGATGTCTTGAGGGAGCAAGTCCGGCGTGAACTGTATCCTCTTGAATTCGAGATCAAGAGCTGCCGCAAATGAAGAAGCTAATAGAGTCTTAGCCATGCCAGGGTAGTCCTCGATAAGAAGGTGCCCCTGCGCTAGAAACGAGACCAGGACCTTCTCGATCACGTCTTTTTTCCCGACTATGGCTTTTGCCAGCTCCTCGAATAGCCCATCAAAGGGAGATCCCTCGCTCATATCCGTTTAGCAAACAACCCGAGGCTAATATTTATTTGGTGGCAAAGTAGAAAATCCTCCGCTCTAATTCCTCGCTCTTCACGGTTTCCCCTCTACGTAGACGTCTACGAGTCTCCTCAAGTAAGCCCTCATAAGATTCCTCGGGCGCCTCTTCTGCGGGAGCCTTCCCTTTCCCTATCACGTTAGAGACTGCTTCCAGTAGAGTCATGGACACCAGTATCACGAGAAAAATTAATGATAGAGACCAGAGAAAGTAAACGTTGAACGTGTCATGAAACAGCGCTGATAAGCCTGCCAAGGCCAGGAGGCCTAAACGCAGGAGTTTATTTTTCTCAATTCGCACCATACCGCGCACCGCTCTCAAGTGAGCTAATGATCTGAAGGAGAGACCTCTCAGCCCTCACCTTGTCCTCGTCAAACATCTCATGATTGCTGTAGAGGGCTTTCTCAAAAAGATATGTTAACTCTACAAGAGGCTCGACTGGAACATGGGGGGCCAGGTTCATCGTTTTCCTCATTATTTCCCTTGCAGTCATCTCGCCGCTTATAGGAATCTTGCTTTTTTCCAGCTCTCGACAAAGAGAGTTGTACAACTCCACTATTATTTCCCTTAAATTCCTATTAGACTTCAAGCTTAGAAGCGCGTTCCTGCTCTCACGAAGCATATGAGCTTGAAAAGCACGAACCTCTTCCTTACCATTTTCCACGTCTTTCTCGCGGAACGCGAGGAGCACTGTGATCACTGTTATAGCCAGTATGGCAGCTAGTATTGCCGGTGTAAACTTGTAGAGGGTACCTTGCGTGGATGATATGTGACCCGCAGTCTGCTCGACCGAAACAGACGTAATGGAAGTATTAAGGAGCACTGGAGACTGATTCATAGTGGATCCTTCGCGTAGCATAATCCTTGAATTCTCGCCACTGGAGCCACGGTTGAAAATAAGGAAAACAATCAACAATAGGATAAGGTTGAATAGTATTGAGGATAGGAAGTTCCTGCTACGACCTTGAAGTTTTCTCTCATCTCTCCTTAGAAGTTCCCTAATCAACTCTACTATCTCGTGTCTCATAATGATGATATTGAAGGCCAGAAAGGACACAAGCAAGAGGAAAATTACTGCAAAAAAATCATCCCCAGCAAACGCAGGGAGAACGAGCTCTCTAGGAGAGGAAGACGCCGATAATAAGATGGCCAGTGTTAGTATTGGTATCAAGGGGATTTCAGGCCTAAGACGCAATTGACTTCACTAATTCACGTCTGCTTGTACGGGCAAAAATACTTTTCCTGTAGATTTAGATTGCGAGGCAACGCTTTTAACGCGAGTGACCATCAATATAAAACGTGTACTGCAAAACGTTCCGTTATAAGCTCAAACCCGACAAGCTCTCGTCTGTCATAGAGATCTCGAAAAGAATAGACTCCCAGATGAGGAGCTTCTCAGAGGACTTTCAAAAATACACTCTGATCCGTGAAATCCAGGATCACTTAGAAATACTGGAACTGTACTTCTTCGAGGACTGGGACAGCTGGCGCCGCCTAATGGAGAAAACCTCAAGCGATTCAAGGCTCGAGGAGCTATGGGAAAACTTTGAAAGGCTTATAGAGGGCGAGGTCTCCGAGGAGGACTGGGAGCTCTTAGAGTAAAGCCTTAAACATACCAGCTCGGCAGGCCCTCGCTCTTCTCCCTCACTTTCTCCTCAACGCCGCTAAGCTCTCTCTCAAGTTCACGTCTCTTTGCCCGCTCCTCCTCTATCATCTTGTCTAGGCTTTCAAGGCTGATCTCTATCCCAAGAAGCTTTGAGACTATCCTTATTACTTCTCTTGAAGACTCAAAGTTAGGCTCGGGTGTAGTAGTACTCCCCATTATGACGATGCCCTCAAGCCCGTTGAGAGATGCCAGCGTTGGGAGGAGACCGCAAGCCCCGGTTATTGTACCCCCAATGCTCCTCCTCAGCCCGAGCGACTCAAGCTCGCCCAGTCTCATGGACTTGGCTACAGCATAGACCACCTCTATCTCAGGGGTCTCCGAGCTAGTGCCACATAAGCTGATCACGGACGAGCCTCCCACTGACCTAAAGAACTCTAGAACCACCTCCGCGACCTCATACTGGGCCCAGACTGCTGGCTGAACCTCGCTCGTCAGGAAGACTATGTCTCTAGAGGCTCCCTGGAACAAGTAAAACTTATAGGATGGAAGCTGCATTTGACCTGTCTGGTCTACGAATACCCCTGCGTTACCGACAGGTAGAAGTAGTCCCGGACCTATAAGCTCGGCGACCTTCTCAAGCTTAAGGGTACTCACGAGGTAGTCCACCGCTATCTTCCCCACGAGCCCTATGCCTGGTAGCCCCTGGACGAGGATACCCTCACGTGTCTTAAACTCCTTGTAAAGGAAGAGCTTATAACTCCCGTACTCTAACGTTTTCACAAGTCTTGTAATCCAGCGCGGGTTAAATTTCTTGCCAGCCTCAACACCCACCGCTACCCTAACAGAAAGAGATATAGTACCAGCATCAGACTCTCATACAGAGTTGATGAGCATCTGCGACTCTGAAAAGTGATGAGTACCAAACCGGCTGAAAATTCAGCAGGGTAAGTTTTCCTCACCCCTCAGGGCCGGGAGCACTCATCAACGCTCATGCAAGACGAACCCCTAATATAACCTTAACGCTCCCATCTTCACATCACATGAGAACCTCTAGCCGGAAAAACTTCAATAGTTAAACTAGAACAGCATATGACCGTTACCCGTTATTATTATAATGCCTTGAAAACCAGGAATGAAGTTAGGCTTGGGAAGTTTGCCTGTTTAAAGGAATGATGGGGGCTGGCTACGTGTTGACGAAAAGGGTTTAGTGTTTCTGGAATAGAGTTGTGATATTCTTGTGGATTTCCTGTGTGAGTTTTCCTTCCTCTATTCTCTTGAGGTTTGAGATGAGTTTTACTAGTCCTGGTATTAGGAGCGGTGATAGGTTGAGTCCTCTGTATGCGTATGGACCGTCGCTTTCCGTGAGGAGTAAGTGTAGTGGTGTGTTGCGGGCTATGTTTTTAGACTTTTCTTGGATGCTTGCAGAGGCATTGATGCTTATGTAAAAGCCCTTCTCGGTTATCTCCTGTAGTAAGCTTATCGGCCCCGTGTACCAGTGAAATATTGCCTTCTTGGCCCCTCTCTGGACGAGCATCTCGAAGACTTGGCTCCAAGCGCCGGCGGCGTGCAGGTTTAGTGGTAGGGAGTGGCTTACAGCCATGTCGAGTATGGCTTGGAATACCTGCTTTTGAAGGTTGAATGTGGTTGGGGTGAACTTTAAGTCTAGCCCTACCTCGCCTACGCAGTCAGCTTCTTTGAGAAGCCCGTTGATCTGTTCTAGTTGTCTGAGAGCGTCGGCTTCCTGTTTCACATTCCAGGGATGTAGGCCGACGCACGCCCTTACGTTCTCGGGGAATTCATCGCGTAGCTCGAGGTTTCGTATAGAGGAGTCGTAGTCCTCGGCGACTGCGACTAGTAGCATGTTTGAGCTTATGAAATCCTCTATTTCCTTGCGGTTGAACTCGTAGAGATGCACGTGTGCGTCTACGAGTGACGTCAAGGCTGCTTCACCAAGAGTATCTCTTCGGGGTTAAAGCCGAAGGTTTCCTTGAAGAGCCCATGGAGTTCGGCTCCGAGTTGAGGTGTGGAGGAGGCTAGTATTAGGAGTCTTTCTCGGAGGGATAGGGCTACCTTCTCGTTTTTGAACCCTCTTGTCTTTACCCAGGCGCCGGCTTCTCTTGCGATAAGGTATGCTGCGGCTATGTCTATGACCCTCATTGTGCCCCAGTAGTCTATGTACGCGTCTGCCCCGCCGGAGGCGACAAAGGACAGCTCTAGACTCGCGCTACCCAGGCTTCTAACGATGGCTCCCCTTGAGACAAGGTTTAGGGTGTATGTGTGGGGTAGGAAGACGGCCTTTGGGGAGGAGCCCACGAATACTATGCCGTCCTTTAGCGTGGTGTGCGTGGTCACGTGTATGAGGTTGCCGTTGAGGAATGCTCCTTTGCCTTTAAGGGCTGTGAACTCTAGGTTTAGGAGGGGCGCGTATATGGCTGCCGCAACGACGTCCTCTAGGGTTTCTCCCCTTGCTATGGCCACCGAGACCGCAAAGAATGGAAGACCCCGTTTATAGTTTCGGCTCCCATCTATAGGGTCTATTATGGCTGTGAACTCGGCTTCACCGTTATGCCGTCTTTCACCCATTTCCTCGCTGACTATCCTTATGGTTCCTAGATCCTCTAAGAGAGAATCCAGTATCATTTTCTCGGACTCGACGTCGCCTCTGAGAGAGTAGTCGCCTCCCTCTCCTCTACCAACGACGCTGGAACCCACTCCTTCCCTTATCGCCTTGACGGCTGCCTCTCCTCCGCGCCTGGCGGCCTTCCGTGCGGCTTCGAGAAGTAGGCTAGGATCCAATCAAGCTACACCTCTACAAGATCCACGCTGAGCCGCTCCAGGTCTATGAGGGCAAACGTTCTCGTGCCTGCGAGGTAGCCTGAAAGTGTGCCGGGGTTTACTACGAGTGTGTTTCCGATCTTCCTGACGTCGGCTTTATGTGTATGCCCGTAGACTACTATGTCGAAGTCTCCGCTCTTGGCGAGGGCTTGGACTAAACGCTCGGTCTTCTCGGGCGTGGAAGCCCCGTGAATGACTGCTAATCGCTTATTACTGATCGTCGTGAAGAGAGGTGGCTCCTCTAGTACTATACCGATGTCGTCGGCGACCTTCTTTAGTAAAAGTTTTTCACCGTCGTTGTTTCCGTAGACAGCATATACCTTGTAGCCGTTGAGGGCTCTAAGAGTGAATGGGGAGACTATGTCGCCCGCATGTATTATAGTGTCTACCCTCCCCCTTATTTTTCCGATAAACGCTTGAAGAGCTTCCAGGTTGTCATGCGTGTCGGAGATTATTGCTACATGCATATAGCATCAAGATTAATAAACGAGAGTACATTAAAATTTAGCGTAATGTCAGGGAGTAATGCTTCGAAAATCGATGGTGTAGTGCGACAGAAAGAGATACCAATGGACAGTATTATAGCCAGGGCAGCATGGCTTCTAGCCGAGGGGCGCGTGGTAAAGGTGAGTCCCTACCTTTACTACGTCATGGGTCGCGTTGGGAAGCACCTGGTAAGGGTTGAGGGTGGAAAGCTTACGTGTACGTGTAAAGGCTTCCAGGAGAAGGGTATATGTTCTCACGTTGTTGCTGTGTCGACTTTACTGGAGTTGAAAGACGTTGACGCCTTTCTAGATGAACGAGTGAGGGAGAGGGTTAGGAGAGAGTTAAGGGAGAGGTTTAACAAGACATAGAAAAATCGTATTGGCTAGGAGAATAGCGGCAGTGAGAAACCATACTGTTTCACGATACTCCTTATGGTTTCTTTCAGTTCCTCAAAGTTCTTTTTTGAAAACAGTTTCTTCCCGTAGTAAAGACCTATCGGGTAAATCATGGACAAGGTTACTAGTATTGTTATACCTCGTCCTAGGAATGCTGCTGCGACAGCCTTCTCCTTTGGAACCCCGAGTAGTAAGTATAGAGTTATCAGTGCTACGTCTACGCTGCCAACCATGAATGGGACGCCTATAGATGCTAGCGAGAAAATCGTGAGAATAGTGTATCCAGGCGCTATGAGAATGGGGTTTATGTTTACGCCTATGCTTCTCAGCGAGTAATACGGTGTAAGCACACCACTTATCCACTGGCCCATTAGGGAAAGGACCGCCGCCCAGAGGTTCGGGCTGTACGGTGAGAAGTCCCGCGCGGTATCAGAGACATATTGGAGAAACTTTTCTGTCTCTCTCTCAAGGGCTTCTTTCCTCTTAATTGGTAGCTTCTCTATGAGCCACCGCGCGAAGCGCAGCGTCCTATTAGCGTCAAATATAAAAACGGCTATCAGGGCTGCGCTGAGAAATGCGAGTAGAACAGTTATGCCGTATATGAGGAGATAATTCATAATGGACGTGCTGAGGTTCACGGCCAAGACTGCGGTTATCATTATAAATAAGGCTAGTGTAGTGTTGAGTAGAAACCTGAAGAATAGGTTATAGCTTATAGCCGAGGCCCAGTCTCCGTACTGCCTCAGGAAAACGATTCTAACTATGTCTCCCTCGATGAATGCAGATGGTAGAATCAGGTCTACTAGCCATGCAAGCATTGTTCCTCCTATCGCTTCTCTCAGCTTTAGCCTGAACCTCTTGTACGTGAGGAACCAATAGGATAGGGCGTGTAAGAAGTAGTATAGGATCTCGAAGATGACCAGGTATAATATGAACTGTTTATCTATCTGAGTTAAAGTTTGGATAAACTCGCCTAGCTTAAAGTCTTGGATAATGTATAGCCCAAGTGCGATTATGAAAATCGCCTGGACAACATATATGACGTGTTTTCTGATCCATCGTTTTGCGACATCATTCATGATCAAGACACAAGGGGATTGAGAGCCTCTGTATTTTATGTTTTCCCAAGCGTTAAGCCTGAAGAAACGGAAATGTGAAAAAATATTAGTGGCTTTAAAGGTCTTTGGGTGTGTCTCTTGACGGGAGTTACCCCAAGGTAAGCGTAATCGTTGTAAACTATAAATCCTATGACTTGCTCCGAGAATGTCTGAGGAGTTTGCTGGAGAGTGATTATCCCTCATTCGAAGTAATCGTCGTCGATAGTTTAACCCCACATATTCGCGAAAACATAGAGAAGGACTTCAAGGACAACAGAATAAAGGTCATTCACTTCGATTCGAACATTGGCGCCGCGGCGTCCCATAACATAGGCGCTATCGCGAGCGACCCTTCGTCGAAATACCTGGTTTTTATGGATAACGACGTACTCGTTACCAAAGACTCCTTGCGAGCACTGGTAGATTCTATGGAGCGAGATCCACAGATGGGCGTTATCCAAGCCAAGGTAGTCTCGCTAAGCAATAAGGGCAGGATGGATCATATGGGACTAGGACTCGACCTAGCTGGAACCTGGCTCACAACGTATGGCCAGAGGGCTGAGATTCTAAACACTTCCATGGAGATCTTTGCCGCCTCCTCATCGATGATGATTACGAGAAGGGATCTGTATTTTGAGGCCTTAGGCTTCGACGACACTTATTTCATTTATGACGATGACACGGATTATAGTTGGAGGGTAAGACTTTTAGGCTATAGTATAGGATTTGAGCCCAGAGCGGTTGTTTACCATGGGGATAAGTTTTCCGTCAGGCTTAGACACGACAAACTTTACTTCGGGTTTCGGAACCGCTTACTAAACATTTTCAAGAACATGGAGGCCGAAAACCTGGCTCTAAGCATGATTATTACCCTTTACCTTGGATACCTTAACGTTGTTCTGCTAGCACTTGCGTTTAAAGGCAGGGAGGTTCTCGCATACGCTAAGGCCAGCATCAACGTGGTTAAGACACTTCCTCTGCGAAGCATTCATAGAAAAATTATTCAAAGACGAAGAAAAGTCAAGGACAGCTTCTTCTACCGTAGAGGGTTCCTTCGAAGAGATCTACTGGGAACTATAGTTATGATGCGGGAACTCCTAATTAGATATTATCACAGTCTCCGGGAAAAATAGAGGAAAACCAACACATATATAACTGGGCGTAACCTTCTGGCATTGCGCCTAAAAAGGCGACTCGAGAGAGACAAATGTATAATGTAGGAGAAACAAGAGAAGTAAAAATTGCAGACATAACTCCTAGTACTAGAAGGTTCTCCGTGACCTTCAAGGTTCTTAACGTTGGAGAGGAAAAACAGATTACCTCGAGACGTGATGGTTCCGAGCACCGAGTGGCTGATGTACTGGTCGGCGACGAGACAGGCGTAGCAGTATTGACTGCGTGGGACAACGAGATCGACCAGTTTAAAGGGATGGTTGGCGAAACAGTGACGCTTAACAACGGTTATGTCTCGCTGTATCAGGGTAAGCTAAGACTAGGGCTCGGGCGCTTTGGATCTATAAAACCTTCTGAGGAAAAAATCGAGGAAGTAAATTCTGAGATGAATATTTCTGAAAAAGAGTTTGAAGATACTGGATTCAGAGGAAGAAGGGGCGGTAGACGCCGCTTCTAAGCCATCTATTACTATCTTTTTACTCTAAATTTTTTCTCTTAATTTGTTCTAGGAAAAAGTATTGATAGTGACTAGTCTACTTGATTTATGACTGCTATCACGAAGTCGTTGACATTTGTCCCTGTGTAGCCTGTTTTAACGTGACCTCCCAACGCTTTGAAGAAGTTGTAACTATCATTGTTCGTGAGGAAGTCTTCCGGCTTCAGGCCTTGCCGGAGAGCCAGCTCGTATGTGTTTCCGTCGACAACCGCCCCGGCGGCATCTGTTGGTCCGTCTCTCCCGTCGCTGCCTATACATGCTACGGCTACGCCCTTTAACCCCCTTATTCCTATCGCTATGCTTAATGCCATTTCTTGATTCCTGCCGCCTATTCCGTTGCCCCTAACTGTGACCGTTGTCTCGCCTCCGAGAAGAAGTACAGCTGGTGGTTTGACGGGAATCCCTGACCTTTTAACCTCTTTTATTAACGAGACTATGACTCTTCCAACTTCGCGCGCTTCGCCTTCAAGCATAGACGTGAGGATTAATGGGTTGTAGCCCAGCTCTCCAGCTTTCCTCGCCATCGCTTCCAGCGATATCATGTTACTGGCTATGATCACGTTTTTCACCTTCGAGAAAAGAGGATCCCCCGGCTTTGGAGTTTCAGGAACCTCGCCTTTTAAGCCCCTCTCAATGTGATCCTTTATAGATTCGGGGACCTCTTCCCATAGCCTGTATTTGACCAGGATGTCGCGTGCATCCTTGAATGTTGTGGGGTCGGGTACTGTTGGACCAGAGGCTATAGTGTCCATTCGGTCACCAATAACGTCTGATATCATTAGAGCTACTAGACGCGCAGGCTGGGCGTGGCGTGCGAGCCAGCCGCCCTTGATCATGGAAAGATGTTTTCTAACAGTATTAAGCTCGAAGATGTCTGCTCCGCGCCTCATAAGCTTTAAGCTGATATCGCTTATCTCCTCGATACTGACTCCCTGGACAGGATATTCGAGTAATGCGGAGCCTCCCCCAGAAAACAAAGCCACGACAAGATCTTCGGGTTTAAGATTAGATATAGTCTCAAGCACTAGACGGCCAGCGTTAACGCTCTTCTCAGAGGCTTTAGGATGAGTAGCACCCACCAGTTTTATTCTTTTAAGCTTGTAACGGTCAACTATCTCTTCGGGAACCGAGACTACTCCCTCCTTTATTTTCTCACCTAGAACGGACTCTAATCCTAGCGCCATTCCACCAGAGGCTTTCCCAGCACCGACGACATACACATTTCCTGCTACATTAATGGCATGCCCATCCTTTAGAAGGAGGGTGTCCCCTTCGAGGGAAATCCATTGCTTTACAGCTTTTTCAGGGTCAGCGGCATTGATTCCCTCTAGTGCTATCGTCAGTGCATCTATTCTAGGTTTTTCGTTCTCGTTTTCCATAATCTCATGTAGTATGCAATTGGATAGGATTAAATCTATTCCTGTAATAAGGCCTAGGTAAGGGTTGCTATAGTTATTGATCCGATCTTCACTTCTAATCGAGTAGAATCTCCGTGCGGAGTGTATACAGGTATCTTTCTGAGTGTTTTAGGCTTAAGAGTGATTCTCGACTCGTTCCTGTAGTTCCTTGCTTCCACAGTCAAGGTAATATTCAGAGGGAGGGATCCGTGATTCTCCAACTGTATTATGACGTGACTCTTCCCACGCTCAACAACCACAACCTTGAGGTTGTTACTCAGGAACGTGTCGACTATCCTCATGGCCTCGTCGGCCCATGTCTCCACGAACCTAGCTTCTCTTTCGATCTCGCCGTACCAGTAGAAATCACTGTCGAAGGCTATTGAAACTGCTCTCATGGCCTTGTAGAGTTCGGAGCTGGGGTCGTGGGATATTTTCCAGGCGTCCTCCCCGATCGAAAAGTATAATGATAGAACTTTTGCGAGAGCTGTGAAAGCCTTTTCCCACAACTTGTCCTTAACAGGACCCGTCCATTGGCGATCACTAAGGTTTATCCAGGAGCCGTATGGAATATATGTGAGGATTCTCGTGGGGGTATGTGACTCTAGATAGTCCTTCAATGTAGTCATTTTTATCACGGTACTGTTCTCGATGTATTTTACTATCTGGGAGAGGAAATAGGGTGCATAGGTTCGATAAGAGGGCATAATCATCCAGTTTTCACCGTCGAGTGCAATAACTACTACTCCTCCGGGAGCATTTTCCCGCCTCTTTGCTAGTTCAACGACAAATCTCCTGGCTGCCTGGTCTGCATCCTGCTCGTCCTTAAAGTCCACATTAAAGCTTATCCAGTTGCTAAGTGTGAGGTCTCGGAAAAAGACAATGAGTTGGCTGGATGAGACTGGATCTACTACGAGGTAAGGGTCGTATATGGAGTTTTTATCCCCACCGGACCTTGAGAAGTGTTGCTCGCAAAGGACGGTGTACTTGATGCCCATCTGGCTGTATATGTTTACGAGCTCCATGCTCCAGAACATCTCGGGGGTCCAGAAGCCTATAGGACGAATGCCCGTGACACGCTCAACTATTTCCAGGCCCCGAGCGATCTCCCATTTTATTAGAGTCTTGGCCTCCTCTACGAGTCCCTTCTCGTATGCCTTTCGCAGTATAAAGCCTAGGATTGTATGCGCGTATACGCTTCCAAGGATCTCAATCACACCCTTCTGGGCTAGAGACCGAATTTGCGCAAGCAGGTTCTCGAACTCATTTTTTCTTGTGTTCACCTCGCCTGGGAGGTTTTCCCCTCGGGTAATTGCGTACTCCCATTGCTCGAGGAGTGAAGGGGAGAAATGATCCACGTCTTTAAAGGTGGGGTGTCGTTCGTGAATGTTCATGTGAATCGCATAAGGACCTCCCTTGAAAGAATAGAAGCTGCCTTCCAGTACGTGTTTGTAGGCCCAGAGATCCTTGAATGTTCCGTCAGGGTAAAACTGTGGGGCTTGATGATGATGCCACACGAAGGCAACGTATATAGCGTCTCCCTTTCTAGCAACGTAGATGGGGTACTCCAGGGATGAGATTACTTTTCCCTCTACTTCGAAATATACACCTAAAATTCCCTCTCCCCAGGACGTGGGGACTTTTATTTCCGCTTTAAACTCGTTCGTCTGTCCTGGTTGGAGCTTTAAGCTGTCGAAGACAATGTATATCTCCTCCTTTCCCTTCACTCTGAGTAGAATGTACGGCTTACCTGTAATTTCACTTGAAGCCTCATTTGTTAAATTAAAAGTTATTTGAAGATTTTCACCTTCAAGAAGGACAACTTTGTCTATGTTCGCTTTTATTCGAATCATGTCAAACACTTTTTAAATATAGAGTTAGAGAAAGAAAAACTTGGATGCCCAGCGTTTTAAGCGGTTTTCACAATCTCAATCTCTATAGTTGACACGGTGCGCTCCTTGCCGGGCTCTCCGACTTTCTCGCTGCCAATCTTTATGTTTCCATAGCTGACGTTGCCGCCTAGAAAGCGCTTTACAAGCTCGGCAGCGTCTACAGCCCTGGAGATTGCTCGGCCTCTCGCCTTTAGGACTACGCGCTTGCTTCCACTGCTGAACTGTGTAACTGCTGCTAGGACGTAGCTGCTTACTGGCTTGTTGCCTACAAAGATAACTCCTGCCTCAGCCATACTCATCGCCTTAGGGTTTTTACGCAGAATGAACAATTACTGGATAGTTTATAAATCTTTTCTTTCTTTTCTACTGCTTTCTTGATTACAAAAAAGTGATACTCTTCGTTGATGTTTCATTTTTCTTGGGAGTTCTCAGATTCCTTCTCCTGCATTACAACGTAATAGTACTCTTTGAGAACTTCTTTTTGGTATCTATCCATCCAAGAGCCCGGCTTATTTATCCTGGGCCTCTTCGTGTCAGGATCACGCCTGAATGTTAATGACATATCTTTAAGGAATAGGTTCATGCCTTTCCTCATATCCATTGGAGACGACGCCTCTCCTTGTTTGCCTGGAATGCCTCGGAACACCATAAGCGTCATTGCAAGGAAATCTATCGCTACGATGTCGTGCTCGACAACTATGGTTGAAACACCCTTCTCTGCAGTGAGCCTCTTGATAACTTTCGCTACAGCGTATCTCTGCTCCACGTCCAGGTAAGCCATAGGCTCGTCGAGGAGATAGATGTCAGCCTCCCTTCCCAGGGCAGCCACGATAAGGACTCTTTGTAGTTCACCACCACTCAGGTCTTGCATGTAATGGTCTAGCAGAGAGTGAACCCGGAGAGGCTTCATGAGCTCGGCCTGAATCGTAGGAGAAGATGTATCGACCTCGGATGACCGTAAAAACTCTCTTACCGTTCCCTCAAACTTGACCTCGCCGAGAAACTGGGGCTTGTAGCTTAACCGGACATTCTGTACCCTCTCAACCCAGCCCTCGTCGGGCTCGATCTCCCCCGCTAGAATCCTAACAAAGGTTGTCTTACCTATTCCATTCGGACCGAGAACCCCTACGACTTCCCCGCGGTGAACCCTTCCCTCTTCAACTCGCAGAGTGAATTCACCAAGGCTTTTATGAATTGTGCCCCATTTGACCAGAACGCTTTCGCTCGGCCACTCTACAGGTGGGGGCCTCTCGTGAAACTCTATCGGGTACTCTCGGAATCGTATGTTTTCCTCCCTGATGTACCCTTGGATGTAGGAGTTTATGCCTGCCCTTACACCCTTAACTATGCCTACAATTCCATACACGCCTGGCTCGCCGTAGATAATGGAGACCAGGTCGCTTACGTAGTCTAGAACCGCAAGGTCGTGCTCAACTATTATTACGTATTTTCCCGGCCTTACCTGTTCTTTTATTAGGTTTGCAACGCGAAGCCTTTCCCTTATGTCCAGGTAGCTTGAAGGCTCGTCGAGGAGATAGACGTCGGCGTCCTTGGAGAGAGCAGCCGCAATAGCTACTTTCTGAAGCTCGCCCCCGCTTAATTGTTTGAGCAGTCTATCTTTGAGGCTTGATAAATTAAGGTAATCAGCAAGCTCTCTTGAAACATTTCTCTCGTCAGCTCTTTGCAGTGCTTCCCCAACCCTTAGATCGTATTTTCGAAGAGAGTCGACGGCTTGAGGCTTATAGGAAACCCTGAGCCTTCCATTAGCCATTTTTTCGAAATATGGTTGTAGCTCTGAACCCTTGAAGAAGTCTATTATTTCGTCCCAGTCGGGTGGACTCTCAAATCTTCCCAGGTTGGGCTTGAGAACCCCAGCAAGGATTTTTAAAGATGTTGACTTGCCTACACCGTTGCTTCCAAGTATGCCTAGCGAGCGCCCCTCCTTGGGGGTTGGGAGGCGGAAGAGTTCGAAGGCGTTTGGACCATACCTGTGTACCAGGCTTTTAGACAGTTTTTCTGGAAGATTAATGATCGATATAGCGGAGTAGGGACACTTTTTAATACATATGCCGCAGCCGACACAGAGCTCCTCCGATATTCTAGCCTTCTTCTCCGTTTCATCTATCCATACACACTTCGATCCCGACCTGTTTACCGGGCAGAACCGGACGCACTCGAGGCTGCACTTGCTTGGCCTGCAAAGAGCCTTGTCTACGACGGCTACCCTCATCCAAGCCAGCCTTGAACGGTCTACTCTTCACCAGTCTCTTCTTCCTCTGCTAGCGTCTCGAGAAATACCTCATATATCTCTCGAAGCTGGCTACGCTCCTCCTCATCCGCTCTGGCCCCCTTTACATCGAAGACTGAAACCTTTGTCTTCTTTTCCTCTGAGACACTTTCACGCGTAGAATAGCCCTTTGTGTCCTTTGCTTTCACTTCGTAACCGCAATTAGGGCAGACTAGGTAGACGCCATCTTTTTTCTTCTTTGGGACCATGAGGGTACCGCATTTAGGGCAAAACTCCATTATATTCACCGATTCAAGCTAAACGCTAACCCCCCACAACATGTATATATAGATTGTCCCCTTTCGGATTACACGCTTTGGTTAGAGGTAGCTGAAAATGCTCGAGGACTTCAATCTTATAGTTTCAACCTACCGAGCACGTGAAAACGATTGTATCTCTGAGCTGTGGTTTTTCGCTAGCGAGCTAGGCGATAGGGGCTTGGATGCTAGTAAGACGGGACTACCATCCCTGATTGTAGCAAAGACACAGAAAGATCCTGAAGAGTTTGTAAGTAAGATGCGTGAAAAAATATTAGAGAATCCCTACTATTTCCGATACATTCTAAAAGTCGTCCCCATTCAGGTTGTTGTCCCTGCCTCCTTACAGGACATAAAAGACACGGCACTAAAGCTAGCTAATGCTGGTCTGGAGCCCAATGAGAGTTTCAAGGTTGAAGTACGCGTACGCTTATCCGATCTAAAACGCGAGGACATAATTGAGGCTATTGCAGGGAACATAAAGAATAAGGTAAACCTTGAGACCCCTGACAAGGTGATCGTGGTCGAAATTATAGGTGATAAAGCTGGTATCAGCATCCTGAAGCCCTCGAGTATAATATCTGTCGAAAAACTTAGGCGAGAGGCTAGAGCGATGAGGAGAAGGCCTTCCTCAGGCGGAGAGCTCGAGAAGAGCGGCTCTGGCCCTCAAGATCTTGGTTAAGACATCCTTATCAGCGGGTGCCTTGAGAAAAGCAGAATATACTGGAACCCAGCAGTCCTCGTCGTATGATGCCTCCTCGAGCTGGTGAGCTTCTCTAAATCTCTTGAAGGTATCATAGAGCACTGTTTCACCTTTCAACGAGATTCCTATTAGTCCTATTTGTTTACTGTTTCCTTCGAAGAAGAAGCCTTGAAGATTTTTTATGTTTCTATCCCCTATCAGGTAAAGTAACAGTTCAAGCACAAGGGTTCTTGAAATCATTTTATTCTCCAGGTAGTTTTTAATGGAGTATAGCAGACCTGTTTTTAGGACTTTCCATGACGGGAGCTTACAGCAATCATTGGTTAATATGAGCCATAAGCCTTCACTTGTATTTTCCTTAACCCATCTAATTAGTTCTTGGAGGCCAGACCCCTGACTCCGTTCTAGGCACGCTAGGATTATTTCAGCTTTAGAGCCTGAGACCTGTAGCTGCTCTCTTATCATGTTTATATGGCTTCAAAGACGCTCTTTTATAAAGGGTTTTTCCAAGATCCTAAAGAAAGAGGCCTCCTATTCATCGAGGAGACTTTCAAGCATGTTCCTATGCTCCCCCTGCTCCCCAAGTGTCGCATCGATGCTGTCA